>CAACVD010000370.1_pt1 | contig 21691 bp, 25 predicted proteins | sample 2381771 | NCBI WGS metagenome assembly CAACVD01 (sample SAMEA5211965, study PRJEB30684) | marine metagenome | biome: Marine; feature: Epipelagic; material: Water | collected 2015-10-15 | depth 15 m | reverse complement strand
TTATTTGAATACCACTGTTTATCTAAGTCAAATAATTTTTTTATTCTTTTATCACTGAGAGGCAAATACGGTGCTTTGATAATAATTTGAAATCTTGCTAGATCATCTCTAAGATCGATACCTAAACCTAATGATGGGCTTACTAATACAGTTGGATTTTTACTCTTAGAATGTTTAGATAATATTTCTTCATTTCTAGTTTGCTCATCTCTATATAAAAATCTCTTACTACGTAAATTATTTTTCAAATAAGAAGCTATAAAACTTGTATGAGTGTGTATAATACCTTTATCAAATTCATGATCTTCACATATACTTTGAATTTGTTTTACAATTTTTGGTAATGTCTTTTTCAAATTATAATGATTAATTTTATTTTTGGTATTAATATATATTGGGGATTTTTGACTATCAAAAGTACTATCTACTTCAATATATTTGTATTCTTTAATACCTAAATTTTTAGCAAAATGTTTATGATCTATAATTGTAGCTGACATTAATAATACTTTTTCACCATAATTAAAAATATATTTTGTTAAAGTATCTATTTTTAAAGGCATTATCTTTACTGTTTTTCCTTCTCTATGTACGACATATTCACATTCTTCCCATGTATCTTCTATTAAGTTTAATGTTCTATGTAAGTTTTTTAAATAACTAAGTTTTAAATTTTCACTATTGCTTAGTTTTAATTCCTTATTGTTAGACCTATTAGTTAATGTGTTAACATATTCACTTATTGTTATCATTACCATACTAACCCATCTATAGACTGATTCTTGTTTAGTACTATATAAGTTTGGAATTTTTACATCTAATAATTTTAATTTATCTGGATCAATAAAGACTGAATATTGCTTTGCAATTTCATCTTCTAATTCTGATGCTTCATCACAAATAATAAAATTTTTACGTTTAACGTGATTTGGTAATGAAAGAAACATTTTATAATTTAACACACCAAACTTTTCTAACAAACCTTTATTACGAGCATTATGATAAGGGCATTTATTAGCATTCCTATGCTGTTCTAATACTTTTTTAGGCATAACTGATGCTTCCATTTCTACATCTATACTTGTATCTAATGTACTTTGATAGTTACTTTTACCTTTCATAATAGCACTATCATCAAATAAATCTAAGTATTGATCTTGTAGGGATTTTGTTATAGTTAATGCAAAAGCTCCCGACGGATCTTCATCTGTACATTCAACTTCGTACGAATAATTACCTACATTATCTATTTTAAATGCATCGTAACTTTTGACTAATTCTTTAAAATTATCAGTGGGTTCATTTGAAACATTTGCTAATGTTTTAGATATAAAACTTTTACCTGAACCGGTAGGTGCACTGCAAATAACATATTTATAACCTTGATTATAAGCATGCTCAATTTCTTTAATAAGTTTTATTTGCTGAGTACTTGGATTATAACCATTCGGAAAATCATTAAGATATTTGCATAACATATAATAATTATAATATCAAACTGCTGATAAAACAACTACAGTATTGTATAATTTACTTTTCTTTTTAAAATTTAATACCTTACATTTAAATTCAACAAAGTCATTATTTTTATGAAAATTTTCTAACATGTAATCAAAATTTATTGTATTATTTTTAAAGCTAGTTTTATACGGGTAAGGTAATTCATATTCTTTTAATTCTTTTTTATCATTTTCCAATGTAAGTACATAGTAAAACTCTTTTACTTTAAATAACTTTAATTTTCCTTTTTTCAAAGGTTTATTAGGATTATTAAAAATAATAATATCTCTTAATAATAATTTTGTTAAATCATCTTCTATATTATCAAACTTCATGTACCCATATACTTTCTCTTTTCATCGGCAGACATCGGATATATACTTTCATTAAAATAATCAAAAAAGTTTCCTTCAGGGATTGTTTCAACTACTTCACAATTATCCATATTTACCATTCTCCAACCTTGCATCATTATATCCCATACCGGTAATAAATTTTTACTACCTGGATTATATTTCGGAGGACCGGAAGGCGGTTTATAATTTAATGTCAATCTACCATCAACACTCTTTAAAATATTTTCGTCAAGAGTACATAGCATTCTTCTTTGAGAACTATCACCCGGTTTAGGTCTTCTTTTTTCAAAAATAATTTCACAAACATTATTTTGAAGTAAAGATTGTAAGCTCTGTAAGTTAATACTTGGCATTACTTCTTAGCTTTTTCTGCTTCGCTCTTAGCAATTGCTTTCAAACGACTCTTTACATTTTTAACTTCTTTAGATTCTTTTTTATTTATTTTCTTTACTGGCTCTTTTTTTGATGCTATACCGAATAACCTACTTTCATTTAAAAATATACCTTTAACTAATTTACCATGTTCAAATATTTCCACATTTTTAATACCAACGCCTAAATTATTCGGAAATATAACAATATCATCTTTTTTAGCATATTTACATTCAGGACCAGCTAAGATTATCTTTCCTTTTCTCCACGCTCTTTGCACTGCATTTGTAGGTATATAAACTCCTCCTCTTAAAACCGCATCCCCTGAACCGTCGGAAATTTCATCTATATATTCTACTAAAATAATATCATCAAAGACGAAACTTAATAAATAATCCTCATCAATAATACCATCCATTGTATTATTATGTGAATCAACTAAATCGATTAAACTTTTTTTAGGTGCTAAAAAATCAATATTTGCCATATATCTATTTACTTATATCCTTTTCTAATTCAACAAGCTGTTTATATTCACGTTGACTAAAAAATTCCGGAATAAGTTTTATTTCTTCTTTAACTTTCTTTTCTTTTTTTGTTTTTTTAATATATGATATTCTTTTATACTTTAATTTAGGTAATAAATTATGTATATAATTATATTGATTAATCTTATCATCGAATAAATTCCAATATTTGTTAGATGTCTCATTTATATATTCATTAAGTTCTTTTGTATACATACTAGTCCATCTATTAAGCATGAAAAGATTGAACTGCGATTCATCATCACAGTTCATATCTATTTTCTTTTTACTAAAAAGTATGCTATTTATATATTGAAATATATTCAAAGTAACTCTAATTTATTTTGAATTAAACTTTTTGATTTCTCTAATGCAGATGATCTACTAACAAAGGCATCTATCGATTTTTCTTGAGTATGAGATTCATGTCGTTGATACGCCCAAGCAGTTTCACTTATTAGCATATTCAATACTACTTCAATTTTTTTTTCTATCTCTTCCATTATAGATTAATTTTAGTAGTAGCTATAAACATATCATCATTTATTGCATAAAATAAATCAATTACATCTTGCATAAATTTCTCACAATCTTCATCACTTAACTTAGTACTATAAGCAAAGTTAGGAGCTTTAGGACCAGCATTTACATTTATACCTGTATGACCTATTGCTATATTATCTTTAGAATAAGTTATACTAACGCTACACTTTCCAACCTTTTGCAGACTACCATCACTACCTTCAAACTCATCATGAACCATTAAATCATCACCATCTACTTCAATAGGTTTTTTAATATATTTTGATGAAAGTAAATTAGCTATTTGCGTATTAAGTAAACGTTGATAAGCTACTGCACCGAATTTATCTAAGTTAGGAATCTCCCAACAAAAACTAATTGCATCATCACTTGCAATATAATCATTTTGCAATACATCTTCCTGATCAATCATTCCGTTAATATCGACATTCATATAACCTCTAAATGCTATAATATTACCAATAGGTAAAGTCTTTTTTCGGAAGAAATTATATGCAAAACGTTTATGGATTAGATCACCATCATAATTTAAGTTTTTTACTATCATACTTTTATTATATATTATTTCCCATTTATTTCAATAATTTTTTATATGTAATTTCGATACCTTTTTCTAAGCCAATTTTATTATGAAAATTTTCACCACCAGTATAACTACTACCTATATCATTATTTTGTATTTCTATATCAACTTTATGGCTGTCTAAATTGTTTATAATGTTAGCAATATCAGTAAGTTTATATTTTTTACCGTAACAACATTCAACATTTTTTAACGTCATATCGTTGAAAACTAAATTATTAATAATTTGTAAAAAATCTTCCATAAAATAAAAATCCATATATTTATCTTGATGAATAATAATTTTTTTTCTATTAATATATCTTAAAATATTTGATTTAATAAATCTTGTATCTAATTCATCATGGTCGAATAAACCAAATATTCTTACATTATAAAAGTTTTTTGTATTTTGTATTATATCATTTATTATTTTTTTACTAAAACCGTAATATGTATTTTCATTTAATATTTCAGCTCCTGAACCTAAACTAATTAATTTATTAAACGATTTTTTGTTATTAACTAAATTATAAAACATTTTTAAGTTATTATAAAACGTTTGACTATTTTCTTTTTTTAATCTACTTCCTCCTTCTATAGCTGTATGTATTACTATATCGTAAAATTTATCTTTTAAAAAATTATTAACTTCCTTTTCATCAGTTAAATTAAAATTATCTCTTGAAATAGTATCAATATCATAATTTTTTAAATTTTTTATTATTTTTTTAGCAATATAACCATTACTTCCTGTTATTAATATTTTTATTTTAGCCATTGTATATTATGTAATTCACCTGGAATAAAATTATCGTTTTTATCTAATTGAGCCATAACTTTCGGTTCATGCATTTCATCCGGATCCGTTTCTACTTCAACCACAACAGGACCTTCTTCGTTAAAAATTTTAGATAAAACTGAATCAATTTCATTATTATTCTTTATATTATAATATGGTAAGTCATAAGCATCAACAATTTTTTTCCAATTAGGGAATGAAACACCACTTTCTGGATCGGAAGCTACTTTATTACCATTAAAAAAAGCTTGTTGAGATAATTTTATCGAACTATAACCATTGTTATTGAAAAGAATTAATTTTACTGGTAAATTATAATGCTTAAGGGTTTGTAGTTCATGTAAATTTAAATGCAAACTACCATCACCTTCTATACAAACCCATTTTGTATTTTTTACTGATGATGCACCTACTACGCAAGGCAATCCATGACCCATAGGAGCATTACCCTTATTCGTAATTAATCTTTGCTTACCTTTAAGATCTAAAACTTGCATAGTTACAACATGAGCAGATCCATCACTTGTAACAACATCGTAATCTTCTGGTAAATAATCATTTAATTTTTCTATGAATCTATAATGGCTAACTACATTTTTTAAATCTCTATGTCTTTGCAATACACGAGGGGTATTATTAAATTTATTTTTACAATAATTAGACCAATCAGTATTAGTATGTATGAGATCATAATTATATTTTACCTTATTATTCATTTCTTTAAGAAATAATTTAGCGTCTAAATTTATTGATAAGTCGTTAAACATTGTAGGTTTATTCAATTCATTTTGGTCAATATCAACCATTACCTTGAAAGCATTTTTAGCAAAACTTTTAAAATTATAACCTACTTGCCTAACATATAAACGTGAACCTATAGATAATAAAAAATCACACTCGTTAAGTAGTTTGTTAGCTGCTATTTGAGCATGAGTTCCAAATCTACCACAATAATATTCATAATCTCCATTAACTATATCATTACCATTAACCGACGTTATTACAGGTATTTTTATTTTATCTATAAAAGAATTTAATTCATCTATACCATCAGATATTCTAACACCATTACCTAAAAGTAATAAAGGTTTTTTTGCAGTTTTTAATTTGTTAATAACTTCATTAATCTTAAGTTTTGATATAATATTTGCATCGTTTACTTCCGGTGTAAAGCTTTTAAGACTATCTGGTTCAATATCCGTTTTTTGTATATCTAAAGGTATATCTAACCATACAGGACCTGGTCGTCCAGTCTTTGCTAAATGTAATGCTTTTTGTAAATGATATTTTATATCTTCTGCTTCATTTACTTGTACTGCATATTTAGTCATCTTATTAACAGTTTTAACTATATCAAACTCTTGATCTCCTAACTGCCTTATAGGTTGTTTTGTATAATTAGTAGTCATATCTCTATTAACTTGACCACTAATAACTAACAAAGGAGAGCTATCTAACCAAGCCCCTAAAACCCCTGTTAATGTATTAGTACCACCAGGTCCACTCGTAACTAAGCATACACCTATATTGTTAGTTTTACGTGCATATCCTTCTGCAGCAATTGCAGATGCTTGTTCATGATGATTGCAAATATATTTTATACCTTCTATTTTAGATAAAGAATCTACTAAAAAAATACAACCTCCTCCTGAAACGGTAAAGATCGTATCTACTTTATATTCCTCTTTAATAAAGTTAATTATGTAGTCTGATAATCTCATGTATACTTTTAACACAGGTTTCTAATAAATCTATATCTTCAATTGACACAACATTATATTCATTATCTGTATCTATTAAAATCATATTAATATTATCACCAGTATTTTTTTTATCTGATTTAACTAATGATAATAACGTATCAAAATAAAACCAGCTATCTTCAACTTTTATATGTTTAATATAAATTAATAATCGATTCTGAATATAATCTCGTTTTTCTTCATTTAAACGTCCAAGTTTAAAAGATAATTCATTAGCTATAAGCATACCCATAATAATAGCACTACCGTGTGGTATTTTATAATTTGATGTACTTTCTAAAGCATGACCAAATGTATGACCAAAATTTAATAATTTCCTTTCCTTTAAATCAAATTCATCAATTTGAATAATTTTTGATTTATATTTTAACCCATAAGCAATACGTTTTTCTATATTTGCAAAATTCGAATCAAAATGCTCTATCTCATTATTAAGTAAATAAAATTTAATAAGCTCACCATAACCACTTAATAAATCTTCCTTTTTTAAAGTAAATAAAAAGTCAGTAGTTATTTTTATTTCATTTGGTGGGTAAAATGTGCCTAAAATATTTTTTCTACTATTATGGTTTATAGATGTTTTACCACCAATACAACTATCGCATTGAGCTAATAACGTGGTAGGTACTAATGTATATTTTATACCTCTGCAAAATGTTGATGCAATAAAACCTCCTAGATCTTGTAATATACCTCCACCAACAACAACTATATGTGCATCAGTTTTAAAATTATTATCAATTAAGTAATCAAAAACTTCAGAAGCAAAATCTAAAGTTTTAGAATATTCTGTTACAGGTACAATATATTTTAACTTATCTTCAAAATAAGTTTTATTAATATTATAAACATTTTCATCAATAAGATATAATAAATTTTCATCTTCAAATGACTTTATAAGGTCATTTATTCTATCATAAAAATTAACTTTATATTTTTTCGTTGAAGCTTTTATATCTATACTACGCATAAAACCCCTCCATCTATTATAATTTCTTGACCATTTATATATTCATTATCAGTAGTTAAATTTATAACCCATTTTGCAATCTCTTCTGTAGTACCTAATTTTTTAACTGGTATTGTTTCTTTTATTTTTTCTATTTCTTCTTTACTATTATTTTTAAAAGTTAATTCAGTTGATATAAATCCAGGTGAAACAGTATTAGTTAAAATATTAAAACCTTTCGTTTCCGCTACAATTTGTCTTGTTAAAGTATGTATAGATGATTTACTTGATGAATAAACTGATCTTTTTTCTTTAGCTTTTGATCCCCATATACTTGAGATATTTACTATTCTACCATAGTTATTTTTTTTAAATTGATTTATAAAATGAGAACAAATTAAGTAAGGACTAAAATAATTAACGTTATATGTTTCTAATAAATCAGAATATTTTGTATTTTCAATAGTAGTTAAATTATTAATTCCGGCATTATTAATTAAAATATCTACCTGTATGTTTGATAGATAGTCTTTTATCGATTCAGGGTCAGATAAATTTAATTCATCCCTTGTTGGTGATATTACTTCTATATCTAAACTTTTTAATTGTTTAGAAATTGATTCACCTATACCTCTTGAACATCCTGTAACAAATGCTTTCATTAAGATGAGATAGATTTATTTATCCTTGATTGAATCATTTCTATTCTACTCAATTCTTTATTTGCTTGGGATAAATAATTTTCTCTCTTACATTTTAACCACTCATATTCAAAAACTTGAGCTTTAGCTAAAGATCTAGATAAATCTTTTAATGATATAGACGGGTCAAATACAACATATCTAGTTTCAAATTTATCTAAAAGACCTTCACTATATAGTTTACTAATAAAATCTTTTGATTCAACATTTATTGCACCACCTAAGCATGCTTTTAATCCAGCATCTTTTACTTTAGAAAATACTGTCTTCGCAGATTTATAAATAAAATCTGAATTTGCATAAGACCTATCTTTACCTAATGAACCGACAAGATCGACCCTACCAATCGTAACTCCATGAAGTTGTTTAAATTCATCAGTAGCAACTATAGCATCTATATCTTTAATACCAGAAATAGTTTCTATATTTACATACAAGTTTAAAGCTGATATAACATCCTCAGTTAAGACTGTATTAACTGCTTTAATAAATTTTTGTAATCCAAAAGCACTTTCTACCATAGGTGCAACCATTCCTTTTACTCCAATAGTAGTCGCGTCTACCATTGATCTTTTATCTTCCGGACCTCCTATCTTTAAAGTAAGTTTAGTATTTGCTTGGTTACAAATCTCTTTCAATCTCATAACTTCTTCAAACGTTGTACCTTCATCTTCGAAAGAAGTTTTAATACCAATAACACCTGATGTCTCTACTAGTTCAGTTAACAATTGAGCGCATTTAAATTCTTGTTTTTTCATATATATAATTTTATAGTATAAAACGTATAATTCAAGTTTACCATATAAAATTATTTTTATAATGCTCTATTATACAAGGTAGTTCTATACTAAATTCAGCTTTTGGTTTCCATCCTAATTTTTGCAATTTATCGTCATTCAACGCGTAACGTACATCTTGACCTGGTCTAGATACTGAAAAATCGCAGCAATCATTTATATCTTTTTTATCTGAGTAATAATTATCTATAATTTGCTTAACTGTATCTATATTACTCTGTTCAAAACCGCCGCAAATATTAAAAATTTCATTCTGTATACCTGATTCAACAATTTTAATAACTGCTCTTGCTGTATCATTCGCATGTAACCAATTGCGTATTGGATCACCATTATTATGTAAAGGTATTTTTTTACTCAATCCTAAATATTTGATTGCTTTCGGAATTAATTTTTCAGTGTATTGACCTATACCGTAATTGTTAGTAGGTCTAATAATTATATAATTCATCTTATATGTACGAGACCATGCTGTTATTAATTGATCAGCTGCAGCTTTAGTTGCAGAATATGGATTAGATGGTTTTAGTAAATCAGTTTCAATATGCTCACCACTATTGATATCTCCATAAACTTCATCAGTAGAAAAATGTAAAAGAGTAGGTTTCTTTTCACCTTCAGCTCTATAATTTCTTATAAGTTCTAAAAGTTTATGAACACCATTTACATTAGAATGTACAAATTCTTCACTACTAACGATTGAATTACCAACATGGGTTTCAGCTGCAGTGTTGATAACATAATCACATTCATATAAAAATTCTAAATCATTAATATCACTATGAACAAAAGAAAAGTTTTTATACTTTTTAAATTCAGAAAGTAAATCTTTATTTGCAGCGTATGTTATTTTATCTACACCTTTTACATACCAGCCATTTTCAAGAGCTAAACGCGTTACATATGAACCAATAAAACCTAAACAACCAGTAACGTATACTATTTTCATTTTAAAAATTCCTTTATTTTATCACAAACATAATCTACATCATCTAAAGTCATACCATGATGAGCACCTAATAAAAATGCATCTTTCATAATAGTATCTGAATTTTTATATTCGTTAAGATATTCTCTATATACTGGATGTCTTGTAACGTTACCTGCGAATGTAACTCTTGTTTGAATATTATTTTCTTCTAAGTAGTGTAAAAGACCATATCTATCATCTACTTGTAATGGTATTGCTAACCAATTAGGTTTAATACTATCATCTGGTAAAGTTATTCCTTTTACATCTTTTAAGTTATCAATATATCTTTCAACATTATCTCTCCTTATCTTAGCAAATTTTTCAAACTTATCTAATTGAGCTAAACCAAAAGCAGCATTCATTTCTGAACTTTTCATATTATAGCCTAACACACCGTAAAGGAATTTATAATCATATGGAATACCATCTATTTCATGAGCGAAACGATCACTCATATCTTCACTGTTATCACCAATACGACCCCAATCACGGTATTGTAAACATTTATCAACATATTTTTGTTCGTTAAACATTACCATACCCCCAGCACCACCAGCTGTAATAACATGACTAGCATAAAAACTAGTAGTAGCAATATCACTTTCAATTGTATTAGTAATTGTATCAGCAGAATCTTCAATAAGAATAATATCTTCTCTACCCATATCTTGTAAACGTTTTCTTATTTCTTTCCAATTAGGTTTATTACCAATAAGATTAGGTATCATTAAAGCTTTTACATCTTCGGTAATAGCATTAATTACGTCGTCAACATCAGGTACATATGACGTTAAATTCACATCAACAAAAATAGGTTTATATCCTAATTGAATTATAGGAGCTAAGGTAGTAGAGAAAGTGCATGCAGGGGTTATAATTTTACTTCCCTTAGGTAAATCTAACGATGCAATAGCGAGTAAACAAGCAGAAGAACCTGAGTTAACTAACACACCATGTTTCTTACCAAATACTTCAGATACTCGTCTTTCAAACTCTTTACTACGTTTACCGAAACCAGCTATCCACCCATCTCTAAGACATTCTTCTACTGCCTTTATTTCTTCTTCTCCGTACGACTCGAACTTATTAGGAGCATACCAAACTTTTTTTTCTTTTGTCATAATATAATTTAATCTGTGTTTTTGTAGTAATCTACTAGTTTATCAATAATATTATCCATATTATATTTCTGTTTAAAACCGTACGATTTTAATTTTTTAACATCAAGATATGAATGTTTAGTTTGAACAATATTATGGAAAACTGTAGGTTGTATATCTATTATTCTAGACTTTGATTTCGATTTTTCAATAGTTTTATCAATTATATCTAAAAATTTAGATGGTGTACCGCTTCCAATATTAATTATTTGATTCGTTGGAGCTGTATCTATACATAATTTTATTGCAGAACATACATCATCTATATAGATGTAATCTCGTAAAACTTCACCACCATAATATAAATGTAAATCTCTATCGTGTACTGCTTCGTTTACTAAAAATTGTAATGCATTTTTTTTGCGTGATATTTTTTTATCACCTTCACCTAATACATTTGCTAATCTAAAAATACGATACCTAATATTGAAAGTATTACAAAAACATATTAACATTTCTTCTGCACATCTTTTAGTAATACTATAAAAACCTGTCGGTTTGCAAATAGTATCTTCTTCATTAAATGGTATATTAGGATTTTGCCCATATACAAACCAAGAACTTACGAAGTTAAAAACTAAATTTTCATCTTTATTAGCTTTTATTACATCTAATAGTTTAGTTAAATTTGTATTAACATCTACATGTATATCATTATGTATATTGTAATTATCGACAGTACTAATAAGATATAATAAATCTTTAGTTGGGGCTTTATCTTCCTCTCTTTTTACTTTAACAGTTTCATCAGGGAACATTTCAGTAAATCTTTTACCTATAAAACCTGATGCCCCGAAAACTGATAATTTACTCATTTATATACCTCTTTAGATTTATTGATATCAGATCTTTTCTCAATCAACTCTTCAATTTCTTTATTACCTTTTTGGTTTTCGGTAGGTGTGAATAAAGCTCTAGATCTTCTATCAACATCTGCAGGTGGATCTTGTAGATAATATATAGCAATACTTTTTCTAAAATTACCTTGCGGGCATGTTACTTCACGACTCATACCATGCCATGAATTTTGCGTAGTATCGAATAATACAGCTTTATTGAATCCCATTGTAACTTCTTTAGCTAAGTCACCAGCTTTACCATCTTCAGTACTATTCCAAATACCAAAATGACCACCAAATTTATCCTCCCAATCATCACAAAGATATATAATTAAGTTTAATTTACGTTGATAGTCTAAGTTTGGATGCATCGAGTAATCTAAATGCGGATTAAGTTTACCACCGCTAGCATGAATATGCCATCCACCTCCATGCAATCCATGATCTGGGTATAATTTTGTACCTACAATACTCGATAATGTTTCAAGCATATAAGGTGAGTTTAAAAATGAAAATAATTGATATGTAGCTTTAGGAAACTGTCTCCAATCACTTAGTAATTTTTTATCTTCTATTTTATTTTTATAGCAGAACCATCTTTCATCATCATAGTCTAAGAAATCATTAGATAATTCTTCTGCTAAATTTTGAGGTAAAAAATTATCGATTTCTACGTGAAAATAAGGATCAGTTTTAATATCTGCACCGGTAAGTTTATTAATTATTTTATTTTGATATTCTGTTTTCATTGTAAAATTATCTTTTCGAATTTAGATATATTATGTTTATTTTGTTCGACAAAATTTTCATAAGGGTATTGTTGCTTTACTTCCATACCTTCGACAACTGAAATAGGTGTCGGATTCATACCGTTTATACCATTAGGGTCTTCCTTATATTTTAATTTTGAAAATTCTCTGTTAAACTTAGGTTTATTATTAACATGTACATCTACCTTTTTAGGATTATATTTTTGACTATAAAGAGCTTTATTAGCTAATCCATCTATAGTTAAATTAGGCATATTTTTTCCATACGTTTTTATATATTGATGTATTATATCACCATCTTCTTCACCGTGAGCTATTAATCGTTCATCAAAGTATTTTAATTTATGTAATGAATTTTTTGTTAATACAAAATGGCTAAATCCTGAATTGATAGTAAAGAATTCTTCTTTTGAGTTCTTAATAAATTCTTTAACTTCTTTTAATACGTTATCTGAACTATATTCAACATCATCACAAAGATAAAAATTATATTTTGTTCTACTAAAGATTGCTAATGTATTCCATAATTTCGGTAAGCTTTTAAATTCTGGACAAAATATCGGATAACATTGAGGAGTATTATTGCATAATTTAACCATATCTTTGCGATACGATTCACTCATTAATTCATCATTATTACCATTTACTGCTAATAAAATATCTACACCAGATGATTCTTTATCTGAACGAATTTGAGAAATTAATCTTTTTATATCTTCATATCTTTCTTTAAAAGTAACAATGCATATAGATAAGTCATTTGATCTTTTTACATCAGTTGCCCAATCATGAATACCCATACCCCAATCACCTAAGTTAGGAATATCATATTCATTAATATGTTTTTTTGTTAATTGTAATTTAAAATTTTGAGTTATATCTTCTCGATCATAAACTTTATCACTAACTTTCAATGGTAAAGGAGCATCAGCATATTCCCAGTTAAAGTTTGCTACTGATACGTCATATGCCGTTGAAGGGTATATTTCTTCTTCGTGTAATTTTTGTCTTAGATAGTCTGTAACTTTCCAATAATACTGTTTAACACCGACCCATCTTTTATCCAACCATTGTAAATGTGCTATGAATAATTTTGATGGATCGACATGTTGTGTATTCGGAGCTGCAGGTATATGACCACTATGTCTTAATGCATTACCTAAATCTTCTCTTTTTGTATAAGAACCCATCCTTACTTTAAAATTACTTCTCCACGGACCGTCTACTCTTACCTTATCTTTACCAGTATATTGAACCCATTGTAAATTAAAAATAGTATCAGGATTATCATCTAACATTTTTTCTAATTCATCTTTCGTCATACTACCGTCAAGATATTCATCCGTATCCATAACTATAACTTTTTTACTAAACTTTATAGCTTCGTCATACATACGTTGTCTATGAGTAGTTTCATAAACAACATTCTTTTCATCATCACCAGTTTCATCTTTTAAGATGGATAATATATTATATTTTTCTTTTACAGACTCTAAATATTCTAACGTATCATCTTCAAAACCTTGTACATAAAATACAAATCCATCTGCATATTTAGCCCAGTTAGGTAAATTTTCTTTAATTAAAAAACACTCTCCACGAGTCATACAAGTTAGTACTATCATATGCCTTATTATATATTATCTTTATTGATAATCAACCTTTTGTTAGGTCTATATATTGTGTATCTACAACGTCCCAATTAGGCTCTAAATCAAGCAGTTTACCAATTTTTTTAATTTCATTTTTATGATCTTCTCTAAGGTCATACCATAATTGATTACTATATTTTTCAATATTATTTTCTTTATTTAATTTATCTTCAACATCTGTTGTATTCATACCATCATGCATTCTATCTGCTACTTTATCTTTATTTCTACAACCTAAAACCCAATGATTATGTTGAATATGTATATCACCTCTCCACGTTACTCTATCGAAAGCTTTATACGTTTGATACATCCATTGATCTGACCAATTTATTAAAAATTCTGGACGCGTAAAATAACCAACAGTATCATAATATTTTCTTGTTGTAAAAGCATTTACACAAATTTCATCTCGTTTTCGAAACCCATCATAACAATGAAGTAATTTAAATTCATCTTTAGGTAATTTATCTCCAGTAAATTCGTCAATAACTTTTTCATCCCAATTATCAGTTTTAAAAACCATATCATCACCAATATAACCTAATATATCTCCTTCTGCTTGTTCAACGAGGATATTCCATATGCGATTTATACCAATAAATTTACCTTCATTATTGGTACTTACATTTTTAACAAAACTTAAATTATTACATAGTTTTTCAATAATTTCCCTTTTTGGGTCATCATCATCAGTACCAAAAATAACTTCAATATTTTCGATATCTTTACAAGTTACAAGAAGGCTACTTAAAAGAGTTAATTTAAGATTAATTCTTTCCCTACTTGGTATTAATAGACTAATTTTTGGCTTTTTCATTTTTTAAAGTTTTTAAAATATCCTTAACTTTTTCATCAGGAAAATAAGGGGGTTGGTTCGGGTAATGTCCGTGTTTTTTAAGATAAATTTCTCTACCACCATACACATTTTTCTTCCATTGTTCACTATCATTAGCAATCGACGACTTATCAATAGCTTGTGGCGCTTCAGTTAAGAATTTATGACTGTTGTATATATCTGCAAAATACCAAAAAGGTGGATGGTAACCTTCATTTATAATACGGTATGTATGATCAACATGCTCCCAAGCATTATAAAACTCTTCATCTATATAGCCTACTTTTTCTATAACTTCTCTAGTAAAGAATGAAAACATTGCAACTGTATGCGTAAAAAGAGATATTTTCACTCCATCACCATAATCAATGATCTTACGAGGGTTTGGTTCAGAATGTTGATCTAACTCATGTCTATTATCTAAATCAAAATTTTGTATTTTTTGTTTTCTATTAAATGGTGACCCTGGCCCGTAGTTAAAATGATGAATACCTGATTTTTTATGTGCTTCAATATACATATCAAAAACATTATCATCAAGCATTAACATATCATCTTCTAGAAGAAAAATATAATCACATCCTTTTTCATATAAATTCTTTAAAATTTTATTTTTCGATTTACCTACACCTAGATTTTTTTCATTTTTAATAACTTGTATAGATGGATGCTTAACATCTACATCACCATCATTAACAATAACTGATTCATCTACTTTATTAAAATTAATACTTTCAATACAGTTAGACAAAAAATCTGGTCGATTACACGTAACTATTCCTAAACCAATCTTTGACATATTAATATTTTATAATAAATAATTTATATGTCAAGAGAAGTTAGCATAAAACAATTACCACAAATAACAGAAATTAACGAAGATGATCTTATTTTAGTTCAAACTCCTAATTCTACTAATACTTTATTATTTAAAAACTTTATTATTGGTTTAGACAATACAACGTTTTCAAGCACTATATCATCACTAGATACAAAAGTTACTGCATTATCATCAGTATTATTCGGTACTAAACAAGCAGCAGGTCCAGGCAGTGCTGCAGGTGGTTTAAGTGGTGTACCTATAGCAGTAGGTGGAGAAAATTTTATTATTTTATTATCAGCAACAGCTTAATTATTTTTTCGTTTCATCGTGAAGCTTTTTAAACATTTCAATTTGCTTCTTCATTTCCTCTTCCTCTTCTTTAGCTAAGTTCTGCTCTTTAAGAATATTTTCCATCATATCTAGATTTTCTGGATTGAAAATATCCGATTGACCATCACCACCGATTAAATCACCATCTTTATCTAGATAGAGTTTAATCATATGTATTCTTTCTCTTCTATCACCAAAAACTTCAATTAAAGCAGGTGAATCTTCTCTAGGGAAGAAAGGATTATCTTGCGGATGTTCATGATAATGTCTTTGTATTACCTTAAAAAAGCTATCTATTTCCTTTATATAGAGTTCATCAGTTTCTCTCATACCATCATCTTCGATTTCTGGATTATGTTTTGTCATTGGAATAAAGAATATAATATCTAAATTTTTCATACTATCTCTTACTAAAGGTATACATTCATCAATAAAATCTTCATCAATATCATTACCTTCTTGACTCATAGCCCACATCGAATAAACTAAATTATCTAACGGGCATCTATCAAATATAACTTTATCACCAGTATCGAATTTTTCTAACGTTTCGGTCATATAATTTAAAATAGCTTTTTGAGTTTTTTTAGTAGTTTCTTTACTATGGGGTAACTCTTCTTCAGTTAATATATCTCTATACGTTTTAACTTCAAACCCATACGTAGGCCATTCTTCTAAAAAATCTTTAATTAATGTACTTTTACCTAAATTTGCTGATCCACTTATTGCTATTCTCATTAATATATTTTAATAACTAATATTGATATTTCAAGTTTATATGTTATAATAAATGTTAATGGTAAAATTTGATAAAAAAAGACATAAGTATATCGATGAAAAAACAGGTAAAGAATTAATTTCTACCACTACTTTAATCGGTAAGTATAAAAAACCTTTTGATAAAAAAGAACACGCAACTCGAGTAGCAAATAGAGAAGGTTTAGAAGTAGATTTCGTTCTTGAAATGTGGGAGAAAGAAAAAAATAGAGCTTGTGATTACGGTACAAATATTCATGAAGTTATGGAAGATTATCTTACCGATGGTGTAGTAGACGAACAATATCAGTCTTTATATGATTCTTATGATAAATGGAAACACATCTTTAAAGGTTATAATAACTTAATGTGTGAAGAAAAGTTATATGATTTAGATAACTTTATAGCAGGTACAGCAGATTTAATTTACGAAAATAAAAATCATTTTATAGTTGGTGATTTTAAAACTAATAAAGCTTTCAATTTTTACTCTCCTTATAATGAATTTTTCTTACAACCTTTAAGTCATTTAAGCGTCTGTGAATTTAATACATACGCTTTACAATTATCAGTATACGCGTATATGTATGAAAAATTATCAGGTAAAAAATGCTCAGGATGTGTAATAATGTATAAGGATAAATCTGATAAATTTTACCCTATTAGAGTTAACTATCTGAAAGCTGAAGTGCTTGTTCTAATAAAACACTACAATGGTCCCAATTCACCACTTTTAAAAAGTTCTTAATATACTTTTCTCTATCAGGACCATACTTTTTATAATAAGCATGCTCCCATACATCGATACCAAGAATACAATCACCCATGTCATACATTAATGGATTATCTTGATTATCAGTTTGTATAATTTTAAGTTTATTATTTTTCAAAACTAACCATACCCACCCTGAACCGAAATGAGTTTTTGAATTTTCTATAAATTTTTCATAAAAATTTTCAACTGATTTAAAATCTTTTTCAATATGTTCTTTAATTTTACCTCTTATTGAATGTCTATCAGGGGTCATCATTGACCACCATATTTGATGATTAAACGCACCACCTGCATTATTTTTAACTGCATCTTTTCTTTTACCAACACTTTTTATTAATTTATCTAACGGTGTTTTTGTTGATGAAACTGCATCATTTAATTTTTTTATATAACCTTTGTAATGTTTATTAAAGTGAAGTTTCATTGTTTCTTCATCAATATGAGGTTCTAAAGCATTAAAAGTATAAGGTAATTTTACAGGTTTATATCCACCAACTTCTTCAATAATTAAATCTGCTAACTTTTCATACTGCATAATAATATTTAATTTAGATCTATAGTAGATAAAGTATAACCTTCACTATTTCCTACCCTTTCTATAGCACGTTCTAAATACTCATGAACTAACGGACTTCCAAAATATGGACCACCGAATGATGGGAGCAAATGCATAAATACTGGTAATATTTCAAAACCACTTTGCGCACTTAGCGGTATAAAACTAGGTGTACCACTATCACCTACAGAAATAGCTTTTAATGGCATGCCGAATTTTGTACCTGCAAAGCATGATGATAAAGTTGATAAACCATTATAGCAACTTGTATATTCTTTACCTACAAGATCATGATAATTTTTACTATAAAAATCTGTAGCTTGAGGTGGATCAAATGGTGTATAATCCGGAGTTTGATTGTTAAGAGCCATTTCGAAACTACCGTTTTGAATATATCCAACACCTACACCATTTGGATTAAAATTTGGTATGTTTGATGATAGTTCTGGGGTATCTAAATATTCATAAGCTGAAACTGGTGTAACTGGACCTAATGCATCTAACCAATAACAAGGACTACTGCCAGTAAGTCTACCAAATATACCATTACCGCCTCCTAATATAACTGGAAAAGTTTTTTCTCTTACGAAAGTTGTAATTTTCGGGAGTTTATATATTTTAATGTCACCAGCTGCTTGCATATCTTCTTTAAATCTCACCACTTCAATATCAATACCATTTAAAGGATCATCATCATCGTTCCTATCAACAGCTTCAACAGTAGCAGTTAATGCAGCTCCTGTTGTATGATCGTAATATAAAAATATATCACCAGCAGCTGGTCCTGTACCACCATACCAGTGTCTTGCAGTAAAACCGTGTCTTGGTGTTATTAAAGTACAATTATTATCATTATTATTTCTACCGGTATGTGTTAATACTCTAAAACTAACACCGGAAAAATTAAATAAATCTCTTGCGCTATATCCCCACCAATGAGTATTCCAAGTAGCCTCTGTATTAGTCCTATTTTGTAATACAAAATATTTATCCTTTATTTCTTGTAAAGGTACTGTACTCTTATATGGACTAAAACCTTCTTCAAAGTCAGCAGAACTTAATGGTGTTTTAAAATTACCTACCCAATGTGTTGCACTTAACGGTGTTGATGAAAACATAACACTCCTTGAATCTCCTAATTGGTAAAAACTATCTAATGGATTTGATAATGATGAAACTACAGAGTATAATGTATGTATACTGTTTCTTCTTTGTTGAAATAATTTATTATCTGGAATTTCAATACGTACACTTGTTTTATATTCAATTGATTTTAAACTTTCACCACCAAACTGTCCATCCATTCTTATAGTTGAAAGCGTAAAAGGTATATTAGCTGTTATAGGCTCACGAAAAGTATATCTTTCTCCTAAAGCATCAGTTTCTAAAGGTTTACCGGTATAACTTATTTGTTCTGCTTTAAAAGAATTACTTAAAGGTATATTATCAACATCATTGTTAAAAAATTGACCTATAGCGGAAGACAAAGGTGTGAGATTTGGATTAACATTTGCAGAATTGTCATCAATAAAAGAATAATTAACATTATATGCAGGACCCGCGGTTGGGTAATATATAGGTGTATATTCTATATTACATATTTTTAAATCAGGAGAAGCATAGGTAGATAAACGAGGTATATTTGTATCTAAATGATAAGGTAATATACCTTCACCTTTAAAAGCTTTTAATTTATCAATATTAAACCCGTCATGTATATACATGAAACTATTACCTAAACCTACCTCATCATACACATAAGATGAATTATCCTTAAACCAGTGTTTTATTCTTCCTCTCAAATTAGGGAAGCTGGCAGTTGGAAATCTCATATCATATATTTGACCTATATCTATAGAGTTTCTATTGTTTCCGAAAATATAACCTGGAACTTTATCACCTCCTAAATTAGTTCTAAATAACGTTAAAAATTCCGTATCAGGTATACCGTAATAATTACCATATCTTCTTCTAGAAGGGGGACTCAATTCTCCAGTTGCAAATTTTGAACTAATAAAATTTTCCGTTTCAACGGGTAATATATTTTCAGGGTTATCAATTTTTAATTTAAATCGTGGTTGAAAACTATGTGCAGTAATTGCAAAATTTTCACTATATGGGGACGAATAAGATGAACCATCTAAATTAAACTGCCTTACTTCAGTATGAACAAGTGAAGCTCCTATATTATTAAAGTCTTTTACATTTGTTTCATTAACTGAAAACTTACCATCAAATGTATCTTTTCTGGTTATTTTATAAATACCAGGTTCAGGTATATTAACACTTAAATTTATAGATTTTGAATTATATTCATCGTTTATAAACCAATTACTTTCATAAGGGTATTGTGTATTAATAATAAATTTACCAGGAAAATAAGTTTTGTTTGGAAAAAAATCAGAATCAAATGGACCGAATAGTTTTTGTTCAAAAGGAGCTACCGGATGTCTCTGTTTAAAAGATATATTTTTAAATCTTTGTAAATCTCTATTAGATTGCGGGTTATTAGAAGACCTACCTCTGAAATTAAACATGCTCATTACTTTTTACCACCTTTCATATTAGCACACCAATGATACATTTTACCCTTCTCTCCACCATATTTTTTAGCTTTACGTCTTAGTTCAGTTACTGAACCTTTGCAGCTAGCACCGGATTTTTTAACTCTACCTGGTCTGCTTTTACCCTTTTTTTTACCATCGGCGTAATTTTCATAAAATGTCTTGAATGTCTTCATCTTTTTTTATATTATTATTTATTATATATCTTAAATCCTTATTCGCTTTAATACTTAAATTAATTTTTTTAATTTGTGGTGGTGATACAAATATAAAACTTTTATGTTCTTTACTAATTTTAACGTTGTTAGTTAATAAATGAGTAACGTAAATTAATCTATTTTTCTTTTTAATATAAAGTTTTAATCTATCAATCTTTAAACCTGTTTCTTCATAAAACTCTCTCTTTGCACCATTTAAAGGTAATTCACCTATTGTTAAATGACCTCCTGGTAATTCATAAGTATTATCTTTATTTTTCAATAATAAAATTTTATTTTTATAAAAAGATATTATTTTTGCTGATGTTGATGTATCTGTTTCCCGTCTTTCGAATAATGTTTTTTTGAAGTTATCTTTATAATCACTAAAAGGCATATAAATATTTATACACAAAAAAAAAATAATAAAATGATATGTTTGGACTTATTACAATGCTACTTACAACACTCGGCGCAACAGGTATGGGCTCAATGCTCAAAATCGTCGGCGGGGTTTTTTCAGGAATGTCAGATGCTAAAGAGATGTCTGCAAGAAGAGAACTTATTAGGGATATGCAACTTAAAG
>CAACVD010000246.1_pt2 | contig 21691 bp, 17 predicted proteins | sample 2381771 | NCBI WGS metagenome assembly CAACVD01 (sample SAMEA5211965, study PRJEB30684) | marine metagenome | biome: Marine; feature: Epipelagic; material: Water | collected 2015-10-15 | depth 15 m | reverse complement strand
ATTGAAGTAAAACAAATTGCTACATCCATCATAGTTTTAAGCATTAGTAGCCTTTTATTTATTAAAGATTGCATTAATTCAAGAGTTTCAATGTCAAACTCGTCATTTACGGCTTTTATAAAGTCTTCAGTTTTCATTTTTTATTTGGTCTTCCCAGTTTCTAAATAAAATATTACCATTTTCATATGCTTCACGTTCAATTCTATCTAAATTTCCATCTTCATTAGTGTTGGTAGTTTGGTTGTGGTTTAAAGTACCATTTAAATTTTGATGGTGATGAATTAATTCGTGTGCATATGAACGTAATATATCTTTGGGGTGTCTCCCCATTGTGTATAATGCAACTAATTGGGTATTAGGATCATAATAAGCTGTTCGACCTAGTAAATCATTAGCATTTTCAATGTCATTACTAATAAATTTAACTTTAGGGTAAGGACGAAGATTCAAACCATTATTTTCCATGTATTGAGTTAAAGAAGCAATTGAAGGAGTTAAATCTTCTTTTAATATTTTATAGCCGGAACCATATGGGGATGATTTTTGATTATGATTAGGAGCTGTATTTTCATTTATTGTCATTATAGTATCATATGATTTAGATTTTAAATCATTTAATTGACCTATAATATCCGCTCTTCGTAAAACTTTAAACGCTAAATTTTCTACGCTATATTCACCTCCTTTTTCTAGGCCTGATGAGCGCATATTTCTTAAACGTTCTTTGATTTTGTCTACTTTAGTAATTACTTCTTCGTATTTTCCTTCATCATACAAATCCTGTACGTCTTCTGTTTGGGATATATAATCTTCAGCTTTAGTAGAAATATCATCTTTATCGATCATTACTTCCTTTTTCTTAGGAACAACAATCCATTTATCATTTAAAATTGAGTAAAGACCTGATGCTGTGTGGCTTTCACCCTCATTTTCAACATAAACTTCTACAGGGAAGCCATAAATAGTAATATCGTGAGCATCATTCCAAATGCCTTTTTTAGCCATAAAGTAATTTCTTACAAATTCTTCATCATCATCTACATCTGAAAAATCTAATACTAAATGAAGATCAAAGTCTGAGAATTTAGACCAGTTATAATTAGCTAAGCTACCTGTTAACTTAATATCTTTTAATTTAACATTTTCAGGTAAATCTAATGATTCAAAGAAATCTTGGGCAATTTTAAGTAATTTTTCCTTAACCTCTGGTTTTAATTTTTCTCCATCCCAAACATCTTGGACTAATGTATCCTGGATATCAAAGCTATTAATTACATCTGTTGGAATTACTTCTAAGAGGAATTCTTTAATGTTTTTCTTTTGTTTATTTAGACGTTGCGTTTTAGCTTTAGAAGCTTCTTTACGTTTAGTTATATAATCTAAAGCAGTCTTTAAACGTTTTTTAACCTCGGGTTTTTTAGCTCTATTATAAGCTGCTCTTGTTCTTTGATGGATTAAATTAATTACTTGAGATTGACGAGCGTGGGATTTAGCTTTAAATGATTTTTTAGATAAAGTATCAACAATATCCTGCCTTGTAGAAAACTTTACTTTTACAGTATCTGATGGGTCTTCATCTGTGTATAAACGTCTACCTGATCCTTTTGGTTTTTTGCCTGTTCCTTTTTTAGGATCTGCTTCGTTTAGTGTTTTAACAGTAGCACCAAACGTAGTATAATCTGTTATCTTATTTGATTGAGAAAGATGTTTAGCAATAGAATTAAGAGCAGCTTGACCTGTTTTAGAAAGGGGGGTTGGAGTTTTATTATCTCTAAGAGCTTCATAATGTAATTTAACTTCTTTTAGAGCTCCTATTAATTCTATATTACCACCAGGCCCCATCTCACTATCTATTACTTTTTGAGCATATCCTATTATAGCATTATAAAAATCAGTTTTACTATTAGTATCAACCATTTCAATACCTGTATCTATAACATCTTTTGCCACCCCCGGATTAGCTTGAAGACCATTTGCTACGGCTAATAAAATAGATAAGGTAAGCATACCTTTTCTACCATAATATTTTAGTTTTTCTTTAACTTTATCAAGATCAATTTCTTGTAAATTATTTACTTCACCTAAAATATCATTTACAACATCTTTTTCTTTAGAAGATAATCCTTCAAATTGAGCAGCAGGTAAATTCTTTTTAGCCCAATCTGTCCAAATTTTCATTACCTCAGCTTCTTCTTCAGAAGATAATTCTTCTGCTCTATCATCTAAGAAATCTTGAATAGCTTTAGTTAGCGTGATTTTTTTAGTTTTAGCACTTTTATATAATCCTTGTACAAAAGCAGGAATTTCATAATCTAAAGTAAGATAATCAAATAAGGGTAAATCATCCTGATCTATACCATCAGGCATTACTCCTTTATTAAAAGAATATTGACTAATATGTTCAATTTCATGCCTAAGGGCATCTTTTATTTCAGGGACTAACTCTGAATATGCTTTTGGGAAACTGTCAGGATTATAATTTACCTGGATATAGATCATAGGTTCATCTCCGGCTCCAGCGTTTATTATATAAGGAGTAGGTCCTAGTGTGTCAAAATCTGTGGGGTAAAAATATAATTCTAGTTTATAAGTTACGGGTTTTTTCTTACCTCCAACATATCCTATAAAACTCTTTTTTTCGCTACCCTCATATTCTTTGCCAAATTCTTCTCTAAATTTATTTATAACAAAACGTGATTGTTTTAATACTTCTTGATCATACCTACCTTCTTCAAGTGGTAAAATAGGGGTTTTAGATAAGAAATTCTTTTTACGCATAATAGTTTTAGCAATAGCTTTATTTGCTATTTTCATAAAAGGAATATTAATATTAGTTTCCTTATCTTTAGCTACTAATTCCTTGTATTTTTTTAAGAAAGTAATAAATTCATCTTTTTTATCTGCTAATTTTTCAAAAAAGTCTTCTAATTCATAGGGTTCAATATCGGGATAATTTCTAGGATCATTTAATCTATCAAAAAAATGTTGGCCTGATAGGTCAATGTCTACGTCAGGTTTCATTTTTTCGTCTGCAAAGTCTTCTATAAAATCTACTTCAGTTTCATCAAATTCGGGTTTAAATGAAACACGTTCTTTTAACGACACATTATTCCATTTATCACATATTTCATGTTTACCTATCCAAAATTGTCTTTTTTGCTCGTCCTCTAGAGAATATTGGGATCCATTTATTTCTTTTACTTCAAAATATTTTCCACGTTTAATACGTTTTTTCTTACCTTCATGATAGATATAAGCACCTTTTTTAACAAAAAATTTATCATTTATTTGAGTAGGATTTTTTTCTTCATTAATCCCCATTGTATCCGAAAGCATATCCCATATTTGATCTATTTCGGGGATATCAGGAAGTGCTTGTACAAATGTTTCTTTATCTCTATTAAGAAGGGCTTTCCGTGTCTTAGTTCCACTTACAGTTCCTCCTGTAGCAATTTGTTTTACTTCAATATTAGGATATTTACCTGTGTTAAGGGATTTAGTACGTTTTATTACATCCTGGGAATCGTCTTCGTTTCCTTCTCTAGCTCCTAGGAACCAGTAGATTGTTTTATCAGGATTGTCTTTTCCGTAAGCATAAATAGCTCCAATAGGAGGTTTACCTTCAGGAGAAGGTTGAATTTCAACTTTTGAAGGGAGATATTTTTTATAAATTCTCCAAATAGCTATAGATTCTTCTTGTGTAATTGAGTCTCTTTCCCCACTTCCTACTAACACAATCATTTTATCCATTTCAGGATTTTCATCTAAAGCTCGTTTTACTACTTCTAAATGGCCAACAGTAGGAGGTTTAAAACCTCCTCCAAACATTCCTATTATTTCTTTGCGTGGTACCTCAGCCTCACTTAAAATTCCCTTTACTAATTCTGCTGCTAACTTATTCATAAAGATAAAAATGCTTTAATTTTAGATTGGGCTTCCTCTTTAGTAACAGAATTATCTATTACGTTTTGCACACTATCCTTGCTTAAAAAACTAGCAACTAATTGGTTAACTTTAGCTTTTTTAGCATCGGATTTAGCTTGCTGTTCAGGAGTTTTAGGTTTAGTACCTTTAGGTTTATAGGGATCTAGATATTTGGTTATAATATCTTCAACACTTTTTTCTGTAAAAGGTTGAGGGTCGTTTACAACTGCTACAAAGTTGTTACCGAATTCATTATAGTACACATCAAAATTACCAGTGACAGAAGACCAAGTCCTAAATACAATTGCTGGTGGTAGGGAGCGGTCTTTCCCTTTGCTTTTCTCAAACCTTTTTTCATTACGTTCTAGTGATTGTTCTAGAGAAGTATAAACATATAACATCATAGTGTTATATCCTGCTTCTTCCAATCTTTGGTTAAGCTTTAATGTGGCTCTTGAGGAAGCACCTGTTCCATCTACCACAATATTTTGGGTTGATTCTATAGCAGCATCCATAGCAGCATCATACTGCTTTTTAGAAAAACCCATTGCCTTTGCTTGTTGACTTCTTTCTTCAGGGGAAGCATTTTTCATATCTAAAGATACACCTCTTTTAGCTAAATCTTTCATATAAAAATCATCCACATTTAATACTTTAAGATCAAATTGACCTAAAATATCACGTATAATAGATGATTTACCTGCACCAGGTGCACCAGCTAATATTAATGCTTTGGGTTTACCTTGTATTTCTTTAAGGATGTCGTATAATTTCACAGCAAAATATTTGCTATAAATATTACAAATTTCTTTTAGCTATTGTTCTGAATTGTGTAAATGCGGGTTTATGGTTTGGATTTTCTATATCAAATAGAGTTCGGACTGCTTTATAAATGCTTAAATTATCTTCTTGTGATCTAGATGATTCATACATTTCCCATCCTTTACCTTGTATCTTACCCTTTGCAGCTTTTCTTTTAGAGGATTTTAACCATAATACCCCTGTACGATCTACTTTTTTGCCAAAACACTCTTCAAAACATTTAGCATAAATAGCAGTTTGTAAATCATAAGTTGTTTGAAGATGGTTTGATGTTTTAAAATCTATTACCCACAACTCACCATTAATTTCACAAACCATATCACAAGTACCTGCTATCCTTAACTCATCTGAGAATAGGTGAACTTCGGCTTCTATTAGTATAGGTTTATATTCTTCCCAAAAATCGACAAATTTAAGAAACATTTGCCAAACATTAGGAGCATACATGGGACGACCATGTTCTAAAAATTTTAATTCTCCCCCATTAAGATATGCCTCAATCATTTCATGTACTTGAGTACCTTCTTCGGATGCTTTTTTAACAATATAATCTGCCGAATATCCTACTTTTTTAAGCCAATCCTCAAAAAATTTACCTTTGGGGTAATGGCTAAGCACATAAGTTACTGAAGGGTAATATTCACCATTTCTTTGATAATACCTTCCATCTGGGAGAGTAATTTGTTTGTGATCATCAGATATTTCTAATATCCTACCATAATGTTTTTTAATTTGTGTCATAAGGCTAATTTTTTAGCCAAAAGCCCAGATAAGGTTAAGGGAGTAGACTTTTGAATTAGTTCAGTGAAACGTTTAAAGCCTAACTCACTTGGGTCTTTATCATCCATTTCTAATAAATGGACCTCTTTACCTTCGTTCATAAACCTTTCACAAAATTTTAGTGATGATTTAATAGCATCACTATCGAGTGCTATATATATTTTTTCAACTTTAGAAGAAACAATCTTCTTCATTAAATTGGTTTGGATATTTTTTCCTAAAAGCGGGATAGCATTCCTTTTGATGGCTATGGCATCAAATGGTCCTTCACATAATACCAACGGGCTATTCCAGTTTATAAACATTTCAAACGGTACAATATCACGAGATACTGATGGATTTTTGTATTTACGGAATGGTTCTTTTTCGAAACTACGGGCTGTAAAATAATTTAAATTACCATTAGCATCGTATGAAGGGATGATAATCATGTTTTGGTATTCCCCATCTTCACAATACCCCATATGGTATTTAATCATATCATCCGGTGTTACCCCCCTTTTTTTAAGATAAGTTAAAGCATGTCTAGCCATTAAACTAGTAGGTTTATCTATAAAGGGAACGTATTCTTTGGGTAAAAATAAATCGTGGTGAATTTCTATTTCTTCTACAAAAGAACCTTGGGGTATTAATCTTTTAGCTTCTTCAATCTTATCGTAAGCTTCTGTTTTTTTAAAAAGATTAGGAATTGTTTTACCCCTGGTGTTACATACCCAACAATGCCAAGGATTATGCCCTTTTTTATTTTCTGTAAAGTTGACCTCTAATTTAGGTTTGTGATGTTTACAAAAGGGGCAATGATAAGCATAATTACCTCTAGCAGTACGTCTTCCTTTACCTAAAACAGAATCAACTAGAGTTACCAATAAAGGATTAATCATGTATGTGAATATACGATGAATAATTTAGATATCAAAGTCTGAGGTAAAGAATTTGCCTAGAATGTTATCATTGTAGTATTTTTCAGGTTGTTCTAACACTTCAAGCTGGAATAACCATTTGGTTTCTAGGTAAGTAAGATGTTTTTTATTGAAAGCAAGCTCAATAATTTGTTTTTGCAAACTTTCTAACGTAACTTCTCCTTTGCTGATTTGGTTTTTAAGATGTGAATTAGATCCATAATATTTTTTCCAATCACTTTCTTTTTGAACAATTTTAAATGTTTTTTTTCTACCACGGCCTGTTTGCTCTGCTAATTCTACCTTAGTGAGTTTTTTCTTATAATTGTGGAATAGGACTTTTTTTCCTATATATTTTTTACCCTCGGGGGTAATTACTTCATATACAAACCCAAAGGTATTTAGGGGAAATTGTGATATGTCTGTAATTTCTTCTTCATTATATAACCAATTCATCTATCTATATTTACTAATATTGTTGTATCTGTGTTGGATGATAAAGATAAAGGTTGGGTAAGTTTTCCAACAGCTATCAATTCCTTATTATTATTATAAAGACCTACAGTAGTAACAAAAGGAGAAAAATCTGATCCTGTTACATAATCCTCATAATAAGCACTTCCGGATGTTCTAATTTTACCTTGCCCATTAATTGAACTAGATAATAAACTAGGATTCATAGAATAATTAAATTCATTAGCACTTATGGTGCATTTATATTGAGTTTCAAATATAGTATATGAAGATTTCCAATTTGGGTTTGTGATTAAAGGATCACCACTAGGATCAAAGCCTACTCCATTTTGGCCTGTTAAGACAATTAACCCCGCAGAATATATTATATTTCCTACCTGAGTGGCTCCTTCTAATATATTTCCTTCACCATCATCACTATAATCATCATCTGAGTAACTCCCAGGTTTAATATAATCTCCTACTTGTTTGCGAGGGATTGATAATACTTGTATTCCATAATTAGATTCAAAACTTGAGGACCAATACCTTAGCTCGTTTATTGATGATATATTATTTTGGTAGATAGTATTAATTACTTCCCCCGCAGAGGTTCCATCCTTATTATAAGTAGGAAGGGAAGCTGATCGTAATAACCCATTACTACCACTCATAAAATTACTATAATATAAGTGTTTAATAGAATTAAATACTAAAGGAGCACTTCCCGTTCCGGATCCTGTTATATAAGATTCATTTTCCCCATAAATTTGAAATGAATCCACTCCTGTAGAAGGAACTTCACCTGTTACACTAAAATCTTTATTAACTGTAAGAGGGCTTACAATTACGTCTTTGCTGGTTAGTCCTTTTAAGTAACTCATTCATTAGAAGTCTAACTTAACTCTCACTAAGGCTTCTTTAGTAAAATCTTTCTTAAGAGGTTTACTTAATTTAGCTACGGCCAATAAATCATTAGTGTCATTATAAAGACCCACAGTAGTAATAAAGGTTTGAGGGGCATTTATAAAATCAGTGTATAACACATCACCAGTTGAACCTGTTATAAATGAAGGATTTTCAGAATAATTATATTGTGAATTTCTAGCTCTTACAAATATATAATCTGATGTTACGGTTTCCTGACTGTTCATAGTCATGGTAGCTGAATCTACTATAGCCTCAACTAATTTTTTAGGATTTTCATTATTAGTATTAGAATCTCTTACAGTACCTAAACCAATACCCCCTCCTGCTCCATATGCTAAATCTAAAGCAGGACCATTAAGTACTATTGCACCTATATCTGGGAGGAATAAACCATAAGATCCCAAATTAGTTGTATTTGGGGTACTAAAAGCAGTTCCTGCTGATCCTGAAATCATTTGGAATACTCTACCTGCTTCATTAAAGGATATAGCATTTGTGGTAGCACTATTATCTGTTAAATACAAGGTATTACCACCTACTGTTAAAGCTAAAGTCATAGATCCCGGGAGAATATTTCCTTTATATCGGGCTCTGTTCATAGTAAGAACATAAAAATACTGCTCATCAGGTGTTACATCATCAAAAGTAAAATTTATATTTTCATCCCCTAAAACAATATTTTGCCATTGACCATACACCACAGAAGAAGGTGACTTTCCAGTAATCCCGTTATCAAATAAAGCAGAACCTGATCCTTTACTGTCTCCATAAGCAACAGCAAATTGTGCCTCAGCTTCAGTTGCAGTAGAGGCAGATTGGAATACATTTAAATAATATTGTCCACTGGCACCTGCTTCTTGTACTGAGGAAGTATAAAATTCTGTTAGAGTAGGTATATTCCCTGAAAAAGCACCAGCTGCTACAGAGTCAGCACTAATTAAAAAATCGTCGGGTTGTAATCGGTTAAATGACATCTATTAAGCGTTTGTTTTAGTAATGGTTACAGGAATAGTAATTCTAGCTCCACTATCTCTGCCTGTAATGAGTATAGAAGTATATAAAGAGGTATTAGAACCAAATAGTGTATTAACAGTAGTAGCTGTTAAATTAATAGTAGTACCAACCACAGTTTGGGATACACTTGTTCCATATGTTTGAGTTGAATTAGTACCTTCACTTCCTCCATCTATTCCTACCCCATTAAAGTTACTTAAAGTTCTAATATCTGCTATAGTAGCAGAATATCCACTTGTTTCAAATACTTGGTTGTTACCTAAATAGTTAAGGGTTTGAGGAGTAATAGCGAGAGATGCTCCTTGTTTTAAAATAATAGCAGAATAACCAGCATCTAATACTGGCATTTTTGCCGTTCCCCTAGGGAGAGTTACTAATTTATATCTTAGATTTTGAGTAGCATCAGGTATAGCTTCTAATAAAGGCATATTTTCAAGAGCTTGACCATAAAAAGCACTTCCTGAAGGATGAGTTGGATTATATAAAGTGTAATCAATCTCATCATCAGCAAGAGCAAATTGTGTAATTTTAAATGATCCATCTCCTCTTGCCAAAAGTTCTCTACCTTTTGTAGTTAAAATAGCATCTACTGTTACTACTGCATTATTTAAATATCCCATTGTGTTTTATTATATGTAATAAATATTATTAATTTTATTTTTCTATGATACCTGCTTGTTTTAATTCAAATATTAAGGCATCTTCTCTCTTCCCTAAATTTTCAGAAGGGAATTTTGGGAGAATAATTCCACTAAAGGGTTGGGCTCCCGCAACTTGGTTATCTTTAATAGTGTTTATTATAATATACCCACCATCAGGATCAATCCTATAATGAGTAAAATGGTTTAATTCAACCCCATCAGATAAATTTGGAGTTATAGTAAATGCCCAAGCCCCACTTGAAAGTTCTGTGGTATTTGTAATTTTATAAATTTGGTTTTTATTATATTCAAACCTAATTTCATCCCCTATTTGCCAATTAAAGGGAACTTGTATAACCTCATAAGTTACATTATCCCCTTTAGGGGCAAATACTTTGGATTGGTCATCTAATTTGGCCCTAAATCCATTATTGATAAAATAACCCATTTGGACTGATGAAGTTATTATAGAATATCCTTGAGGGTTATTAGATGAACTTACAGGTTCAAAAGTAGTAAAATTGGGTTCGAAATATGAAGCTGTACAAGCATTTAATCCAGGGATAGCAACATCTCCTGGTAGATATTCTTGTTTAACTAATAGTTTCCCATCTCTAATTTTTAATACATTTACACCAGCCCCATCAGTTCTTACTAATCTACATCTAAATTTAGTACCTGTAAGAAAATGTTTGTAACTAGTAGTACTAACATAAGGATAAAAATATTGGACATTACCATACTCAATACTAAATGGTGTTGTTCGTACCGTAATAAAATCTCCAGCCCCTCCACTTTGTTGTTCTAATTGTAAGTATCCTTGAACAGGAATAGCGTTTGAATTTTCATCCCATTCTACTTGTAAAAAAGTATTAAAAGCTACATTCACTCTTGTTCCTGCTTCTGTAGTAGGTCTTGCAAAAGTTAAAGTATCTTGGTTAGCATTTAATGATAAAAAAGGATCTGCAGAAGATGAGATAGGTTTAACAGGAGTACCTTGATATTCAACTAAAAATTCTTGTATTCCTGAAGTAGTTTCTTGAGTATCATCTGCTCTATATTCTATTGACACATCAGAAGCATCTTGTATAACATCTTGACCTTGTTCATCAAAAAAACTCATTGTTTGGATGTAAGCACCCTTTGAGGATCCAGTTTCTGTTGTAGCTATTAATCTTATAGTACCCGTATCATATATTCCTAATTCACCTGTTAAGTTTCTATTTAGTGCTGTAGCATTATCTGCTCTAACTACTGCTATAGTTCCTTCTTCAAAATTTTGGGTTACATTGCGGGATGCGATAGTAGTAACCCCCGCAGGTTTAGATGTATTTAAATTAGAGTCTACTAAATATGTAACTCTATACTGGGTTTTGTCTATTAATTCGGGTCCAGTATCTCCGGCTTCATCGAAAACTACAAAATATTCTTGTCTTTGTTCAGCTACTGGTAATCCCCCGAGTATTCCCTTAACTTCAAATCCAACTTGACTTTCTATTGATTCCTGTTCTATAATTACCTGTTCATCCGATACTGGAATTGGTTCGGGACGAGGTGAAGTGGGGGGTGTTGGACGAGGTGTAGGTGAAGTTCCCATAGCTTATTATTGTTTTAAATATGGTATATTAAATCCTAATGAACTTACTTGTGTTCCTTTGTATCGGGCATTACTAAATCCTGTAGATGTATAGTTAGAATCTTGAACAGGGGCTTTTTCGGCGGTTCCTGCTTTTATTTGTTCCATATTAATAGGAATAACACTTCCACTTGAAAAACTATAATCTACATCCATAAATATACTAGATTTTCTATTATCTCTAACATTATTTAAAATAGGTGAAATATCATCCGCTTGGGCTTCTACTATACCAGTTTGAGGATCCCATATTAAATCAACATCCCAACTTAAAACAGTATTATAATTAGTTCTATCTAAATAAAATTGACCTACTAAGTTTGTAGGAGGTAAATAGTATACATAACTACCTGCGTAAGGTGTTCCTAACGATGAAATAGTAAATGTATAATTATAAGCGCTTGATCCAACCCTCACTCTTATGGATATAGTATCCCCAGGAGACAATGATTGAAGATAAGCTTCTCTATCTACTCCGTTTGAATCAAGCTTATTAAAAGTAAATGATTGAAATTTAGTACCTTCTGCTACAGCATAAGAAAATGCTCCATTCCCCCCAGGGGGTGGTAAACTATATCTATTTCGAACACTATTATAGGGAGCAACAAATTCAGCATCAGGGATATAAATTTCTGAAACAGATACGGGGTTGGCTTCTCCATCACTAACTAAAATTTGGGTGCCCTTTAATTCACCATTATAAAATTCTTGCTGTGATGTTCTAGTTATAGCCTGATCCCCAGTCTTTGTAGGAACAATTTCTTGCCAACTTTGTGTTACAAAAGGGGTTGGAACATAAGGGCCAGGGGGATAAGGTTTACCTCCAGCTTGTGTTAATTCTCCTCTTGAGTTAAATATACTTCCAGTATAATAATATTCAATACCATTAACAGCATTAAATATTCCTCCCCCACCACCACTGAAATTACCTATAACTCCTTCTTTTAGTTTATGAATGGATCCTGTTCCATCTGTGGTGTAATCCCAAACCCAATAAGGACCTATAGAACCAGAATAAGTTAAATCTTCTATACTTGCTGAAGGTGGGGTTGCTTTACTTCTTTCTAAGAAATGGGGTTTGATTACTACTCCAGTAGTGACGTTAGATTTAGCTGGAGTGAAATCTTTTATCATTTTAAAGAGTGAGTTATCAAAGTACTTAATAAGCCTTACATAATCATTCCAACTGTAGGGTTTATAGTACTTTTCAAAATATTTTTCTGCTTCTTGGTTTAATAAAGGATAATTATCATACCTGTTAGGGTTATTAGGTTCAAAATTATTAGGATCTCCTATAAGATTGCCTATATTTAAATTTCTCCCATAAGTAGCTGCTATATCGTCATTTATCTCATTTTGTGGCGAAAATGCAACCTCAGTATAATCTACATCAGGTAAGGGATATTGTCTTGAATAATTTAATTCTTTTTGCTGTATACTACTTAGATTACTTAAAGTATTTCCTACAGTATTTAAACTTCCAGTAGATTTTAATTTATTAGATATTCTATTTCTAAGACCTACAGGGGGTTCATTAGTATAAACAAATTCTTTATTAGCAACAGTAGCTACACTTGCAATACTAGTTTGGTAAGAACTACCAGCCTGAAATGAACGATGAATGAATGAAGTAGAAGAACCTGTAACTCTTGGGTGAATTGAAGTATAACTTGTATTTGACTCGAATGATTCATTATCTGATCCTAAAGGTGCTCTAAAAAATAATTTATCGTATATATTAGTAGTAACATCTTCTCCACTATTACCTAAAGAAAAAGGATTCATAATGAATTTTTCAAAATTTGTGGTAGAAATATTATCTGTATAAAATCTTAATTCTTGAAAAGCGAATCTTTCTTTTTGAATTAAAAAAGAAGCAGTCCCATTACCATATAATTTCCCACTTGCTCCACTTACACCAGGACTTGTAGTGTTATTAATAACATAAGTAGGTTTAAAACCATCTCCTGCTGTGTGATCTTGACTTCCTACTTTTATTCCATCACTATTTAAAGCTACAGACCACCACTCCCCATTAAAGAAAGGGGCAGTTAATGTAGAACTTCCCACAGTTAATTCCCCTTTATATACATTTAAACTAGAAGAAACAATTGAACCAGAATAACTCCCAGTTGCCCCTCCACCAATATATTCTAAACTAAGATCATTTCCAAAATTTCCTACTAAAAGACTGTCACCATTATCGGGAAGGGAACCAGAAACATATTTAAATCTAAATAATACTTTTGCGAGTGCTCCATTAAAAGGGATACCACTTTTAGCGTTTAAAGAACTAACTTCAATCTGCCCTTTGGTAAATGCTTTATTCTCTGCTTCTTCATAGTAATTATATTCACTCCCATCCATATTCCACCCCCCAAATTCAGTTACCCTAAGAACAGATTCAGGTACTCCAAAAGTATTAATTAAAGTTTTTAAACCCTCTACAGATCCTTTTTTCTTAAGTAAATAAGGAAGGTTATGAAATATGCGCTTATATATTCCTTTTACTAAATCTTCTTGAGGTTCGGGGTCAGCTATATTTACTGTGGTTTCTATAATTTCACTACCTGTAGGTATACTAGTTGCTCCTGTAGGGTCCACATCTGTTAAAGCAGTATATAGATCATAATTAGATTGGTTATTACCATATACATTTATACCTAATGAAACTAAAGTATCTTTAACTAAATCTTTAGATACACCATATGATAATCTATTATCGGCGTCAAATTTATTAGATATATCTTTAGTATAAGTCCACATAATATCAAAATGTTGACCTATCATATCCATAAACAACATAAAACTAGAGTTCCTAGAGTCTTCCCTAATATATTCTGGAAGACTATTTACCAACCTATCTACACTTTCTAGGTCATACTCTGAGCCTGATGTTGTTTGTGTTTCTAACCATGATAAAGCTGCTACACTTCCCGTCCCAGCTAAAACATAAGTAGGGGTAGTATTAGTTTTAGGGTAAATGTTAGATGAGCCTGAGGAGTAATATTGGTATCTTTCATACCCATCAAAATTACTAATTACCTCTTCTTTTTTATTTTCTAAAATAATAATACTAGAAGAAATATCTGAATTAACTGCAGCATCTAATGTAGCAATTTCATTATCATATTCCTCAATTAACCCTACTTTATAATAAAAATTTCTTACCCTTTCTTCTGCCGAGCTAAAATACACAAAATTATTAAAGTCACTATAATCTACATTAATATTTATACCTTTTTCTTTAAGTATATTTTGTATTTGATTATAAGATGAAGTTAAATTAGTATTTAATAATTCACTTTTATTCTTATAAGAAGAATCAGTATTACCTTTATCTCCTAAATTTAAATTAAAATTAGGACCCCCAATAAATTCTGGGGAAGGGGGTGTAATAGTTTTATTTTTAAAATTCACATTATAAGAAACTTCATCAGCAGTTTGTAAACAAACTATAAGTGAATCTTTTAGTTCAATTTGGGGCGGTAAAGCTTCATATAACTTTATTAAAACAGTATATTGCGATTCATTAGTAGTGTCCAATAGAATATTGTTAGCAATAAAAATATTGTTATTACTAAAGTTTAATCTAAAATCTTCAAAATAAGGAGAATCGTTTAATTCATTAACAAAATTAGGAATAAGTTGTTCTAATTGATCATTACTTAAACTATTATTAATAACCCTAATCTCAGTTCGGTCCGAGGAAATTTGTTCTATAAAGAAAGGAGTATCTAAAGAAGAAGAAAGTTGATTACGGAGAAAATTATAATATACAGTATAATTACCTTGTTCATACCCCTGCTTAATTAAATCTTCTTCAGGATTAACAGTAACTGTAGATACTGAGTTGTTTGTACTATTATAATTTAAAGTTACTTTATAGTCAGTATAATTATTTTCTATATATTCTAATATTCCTTGTTCATTATATATAGAAAATTCTACATTGTCTGTAGATGGCACAAATTGAGATACGGCTTCGAAAGAAGGAATTAATGCTAAATCTTTAACACTGTAATCTTCAATTACTTCCCCTGTAATAGTATTTACTGTTATATCAGCCATTATTTAAATTATCTAGTGTAGATTGAGCTTGTGCTTGTTGAATATCTGAAAGTTCTTTTTGGGTTTCAAGGAGTTGTTCCCTTAAGGAAGCTAACTCTGCATATAAAGCATCTAATTCTTCATTAACTTGTTCATCTCCAACATATTCACTACTTTTTTGAATTAAAGTATTATGAGAATTTAATCCAGTCTTAGGTATTTCAAAAAATAAATTATCATAAGCTTCAAAAAACTCTTCTATTGTTAAAGTAGTAACAATCTCTTCCTGGGGGGTTGGGAGTAACTCTTTAAATGAAGTATCTATAGTTTTAGGATACTTTATTTTATCAAATAGGGTTTTATTTAAATTTATTCTACTACTCATCCATTTATTATTTTAAAGTAGTAGTTATCATCTAAAATTAACACTTGATTATTTATTGGTACTTTCAATAAAATCTGATAGTATCTTTCAGGTTCTAATCCTTTCATATATAAATCAAAATAACTTCCAGTTGCATCAGCACTAATTCTAGTATAATTACTATCAAAATCTATAACAAACTCATTAGTATCTAAATCTTTAACAGCATATGATGAAGAAATAGGTAAATAATGTTGATTTAAATAAACTGAAGAAGTTTGATAAGTTCTAGCTGGGAAGCGGGGTCTGCAATTAATTTTAAACTTATGGATACTGTCTCTCCTAAATTCCCCAGGATTGTTATCTAGTGAAGCTACTAATTCAGAATTATTTATTATAGGAATAGAGGATGAAGCCGTTGCAAATGAATAGTCTTCCCATTTAAATTGTAATTCAGGGGGATAAATAGTATTAGTATCTATTGAATAATATTTTAATACTGCTTGTTTATATAACCCTCCTACTTCATCATTTTTACTTTGTTTTATGATAAATCCATTGTTATCAAATCCATCTGATGTAAGACTTTTAGATTGGCTATACCAAGTTTTAATTATACCTGTTACATTAACATTTAAATCTTTATTACTAGTGTAATTATAAACTTGTGTGGGAGCTATATCTAATCCTAAAGCTGAGTTATAGTACCAAGTTCCACCTCCCTCTACATCCCCATATGAACCTGTTATATTAGTTCCCCATCCTGATGTTTGCCAAGCATTGGACCCTGAGTATGATCTATAAACCCAACTACATCCATTATCTGTTTTGGGGATATCATTATAATGACCTGTTCCCATGTTCCATGTTGTAGATAATGGGAATACTTCTACAGTAGTATCTGTATTTAGATTTTCTATAGTAGCTATATAAGTTTTTAAATCTACTTTTATATTACCAAAAGAACCACTAGGGCCATATGAAGAACTAATAGTAGTATCTAACAATGATTCAATTTCTTCTTGGGAAAATTGAATTAAATATCTACTTAGTTTTGCATTTTTATCTGTGCTGGTTTCTATAATAGAATCTAACCCTGTATTTTGGGAAGGATATCTAGAATAGATAGTTGAGTCTTTAGTGGGGAATAATTTATATACTGCCATAATTAAAATGCAATTGCTCTACCCCTAATATCAGTATTAGGGAATTTAACTTCAAATATTGATGGGTCAACTGAGGGGTATATTATGTTATTTTGTGTTGCTCCTTTTATATCATAAGCATATTGGGAATAATTCCCTCCTACTTTATTAGTAATATTTACTTCCCCCACAGTTTGTACTCCTTCTATTTTATCTAATAAAATAAATATTTCTTTAAGTAAAATAGGTTGATTAATTTGTAGATTTTGAACATTAAAGTAATTTTGTAAAGCATTTATACAATTAGTAATAACTAAATTGTTGTTATAATTAGGAAGTATTATAATCCCAAAATCTACTTCTATGTTTACAATATAAGCATCTTTAATTTTAATAGAATCATTAACTGTTCTATATTGAGATAAATAGGTACTTAAATTTTGTTTTAAAGCTAAAGAAGCATTTTGTAATTGACCTTGACTATTATAAGCACTTACAAATAAATCTAATGTACGAGGTTGTTCCCCTACTTTTAAAGATGATCTCTGTTGAGGTTCTATATAAGCTTTAGCAATAGTACCATACTCAGGAGGAAGGCTTAAAGCTCTAATTAAATAATCTTCCTGAGTGACTGCTCTTAATTGTGATCCGAAAGAACCTATAGAATTATTTCTTAATTCTTCCAATGTATCCCCATCATCTCCCCCTGATGCTGCTTTGGGGTTAGTTATTGCTACTGAGTCAAAGATATCTTGGGCTTCATTACTAGTGTTATCAACATTTGTTTGCTGAAATTCAATAGTCCCAGCAATATTGGTTAATACATTTGAGGGAACATTAGAGGCTACACCACCTCCAGTTAAATATCTAACAGTTAAAGTAGTATTTTTGGGGGCTATACCATAAGTTTTAGTATATAAAAAATTAGCGGGATTAAAAGCTGTTTTTAATTTATCCTTACCATAAGGTAAACCTATTCCTACATTTGTTGGATTAGGTACTATATCAATATCTTCATCATTTTGGGTTCCTGCTCCAAATTGAATATCTAATTGAGTTTTAGATTTAAATCTAGTAACAAACCTTCTAGAAGATTTTTTTAACCTAAGAAGATAAGGAACTTCAGCTCTATCATTACTTAAGTTTGTATCAGGGCCAAAGGGACCATTACTACTATTTTCAGCTTGGGCATTTTTTATAGTTTCGAATACCATTTCTTGGGCTAAATAAGGTACTTCGGTATAAACATTACCATCACTATCTGTAATGTCTAAAATTCCTATTATGTTAGAACCATTCAAAGTAACTGTAGGGAATCTTTCAGCATCACCAAAACTAAAAGTTGTTGTATTAATTGTAGCAGAAATTGCTTTTCTAGTTTTCTTTAAAAGAAAATGGTCAACATCACCTCCAGCTGTAGTATAAACACTAACCTCAGTAGGGTCTAAAGAAGAAGATACTTTAAAATCTACTGCATCTTGTAGAAGAAATTTAGTATTTTCTCCTAGATTTGAAGATACAACAGCATTAGGTTGAATTATTAAAGCATAACTCCAATCAGGTGTTAAAGTACCTGCATTGTTTTTAGAGGGAATTTGTTGGTATATATCAACTTCTACAGTTGATGCACCCGTTGCCCTAGGTTTATACCCCATCATATATGCTAAATCATATAAATTAGATTCTTGTCTAGCATATTGTAAAAAAGTTTCTTGTATTTGATTATCAACATAAAAAGAAAGTATATCACCTACATAAGAAGCCATTTCCAAAAACATTGACCCCGGAGAAGATGGGGAAAAATCATTGTAAGTGTTAGGAAAATAGGTTTTAGAAAATTCTATTAGACCACTTCTAAGAGTATCAAAGTCTCTATTTATATATTTTATGTCTTTATTAGTATTAGCCATTTAAAGTAATTTCTAAAGTATCTTCATTATTAAACACAGAATAAGACATAACTACTTTCATTTCATTCCCATCAGGATTTTCTAGTATTTCTAAACTTTTTAAATCTACATTAGGAAAATAAGTATTTAAACTATCTGTTATCTGTTTATATACTATATCATAAGTATTATCTGTTAACTGTTCAAATAATATTTTATATAATCCACCCCCATAATTAGGATTTAAATACCTCTCCCCTGGGTTTGTTACAAAAAAAACAGTTAAATTAGACTTAATCTGTTCTTGTGTAGTATAGTTAGACTTAAATGGGGTGGATGAACCTGATACTGCAAATGCTGAAAAAGGGTAAGCAATTCCAACAGCCTTTTGGGGTTGTTTATCAATAGGGAATATGTTGGTTTGCTTAATTGCCATTATTTATTTTTTCATTAAGCCCATTATTTGATCCATATTAACTTCTCCTGCAGGTAAATCACCCCCAGGTAATCCTCCTTGGGGGTTAAAAGGTTTAGGAATATCTTGGGATGTAAATTGAGCTTGCATGTCTCCTAATATATTTTGATATGCTGCTCGTTTTTCTTTTGAATTCATTGATGGACCATCAACTACCGTTTGTGGTTGAACATTTTCTACAACTGTCTGTTTAGGAGTTTTAACTGCTTCAAGTAAAATATCTTTTAATTCTTCTTGAATAGCTTCTTTAACAGCTTGTTTTATTAATGATTTTAATGCGTTTTGTTTCATTATTTATAAATATCTAATTAATCTGCTCTTAAATTATCTCTATCTATTACAAATTTTAGTTCTTCTATTAAAATAGAAGCATCCTTAACAAATGATAGTTCTGACTGGAGCATTACAATACCATCAGAATTTAAAGCATTAGCTCTTCTTCTATTTACAGTTGAGCTAAAGGGAACTTCTTCAATTTCAAATATAAATCCTCTATAGGTAGTTTCAATTACACTTTCTTGATCCTCAGTTAAAGTAGTTTCTACAAATGAAACTATAGTGGGATCAACAGGAGTTAATTCTGGGGTTATTCCTGCTTCAGTAGCACATTCCAATATCTGGGGATCAAGGGCTTCTAGTTTGCAAATTAAATCTTTTAAAGCATTAGCAAATAATTGAATTGCTACATTAGCTGCTATTATACCATTTACTATAGGTACTAACCTAGGATCACCATCAGACTTAAATCTTACTTTATCAATTATACTTTGGGCTAATTCAGTTGCCGCATTTATTTTAATTAAAGCTGGGTTTGGGATGATAGGAGCTATTAATTGGGCTAATCCCAAGGCACTGATTGCTGTTTGGGCTACCTTAACTATAGTTAATATAAGAGTTATAAACCCACTTATACCTGCAATATTATCGGCTGTTCTTTGAACCGAGTCATATAAATTTTTAAGTTGATTTACAGCAGTATTGCGTAGCCTTATAATTCTTTCGATTTCTCGAGGAGTGGGACAACCTACATTAAATTCAACAATAAGTTCTTCAACTTTAGCAGTATATTTAGACTTAATATCATTTACTTTTTGTAAAATAACATTTACAAGTCTTTGAATACTAGGTAAAGGAGGTAATAATTTAACTATTTGTTGAGTTTCACTCCCTTGATTTATATTACAAAAATCACTAGCCATTATATAGTAAAATTATTTTTAGATTTAGCTTGAGATTGTAATATAGATTTTACACTATTTAAGGTTGGTATAATATTAGCAGATGCTAAAGGAGTTGATGCAATTTTAGCATTAGGGGGTTCATTAGAATATAAAGTGAAAAACTGAACTAAAGCATCAATCATAGTGCTTAACTGAGTGATGGTAATATCTCCCCTTAATATAGGCTCAGTAGCATTTTTATTACCTAAATGAATATCTCCCCCTGCAACAGTGAATTGAGAACTATCAATATTGATTGAAGTAGGAGCATTTAAGCTTATAGAGTTATTAGAAGATAATAAAATATTATCATTTTTAGCATTAAATACTAGTCTATCTGAATTAAGTATAATTTGGTTACCATTATATTCGCTAGCTTTAATAGGACCTTGGAAATAGCTATTATAGGTTTCACTAGCCATTTCTATAGGGAGCTTTTGTCCTTGAGTTAAATACAGAGATGATTGATCTTTATTAATATTTTCTGTAATAGGAACCCAACTATCTTGGTTTTCATCTAAGGGTTGACCATTCCTTAAAATTAAGATAGGTGAGCCATTTTCCCCTGTAGATGACCATTCATTATTTTTGTTTTGGGTAGTACTGCCAAATCTTATAGAATTACCCCATCGTCCTTCTATAAGATAATCACCTATAAAGGTTTGTAAGGGATATGTATTAATTTTTTCATTAAAACCTTCTCCTAAATTAATTTCTGTAGAATTATCATTTACTCTTCTTACATCTTGCTCAACACCAGCTTCAGATTGCTGGTAATCCTGTTGAGAGTTTGGGTTAGGCTCTTGGGTAGGGTCTGGGAGAGCATTATGGTGTTGGCTGTTCCAAATATTAATAGGGGGTAGATAATATGCAGCAACTATATTAGTATTTTGTTGGCTATTAGTAGAGGCTAAAAATACTATAGAAACTATTTCATTTATTAAAGGATAAAATTTCTGATTAGAAAATAAAGGTTTAGCAATGTTCGATGACCCCTCAGAAAAAGGAAAATCTATAGCATCATAAAATATGGTCCCAACTCCATTCCATTCCCCGTAATTTTTAAACTCATCATGGTTTTCATCTAAAATAATATCCTTAACCCTAACTGAAACTACATCCGATTGGGGGGTGGGTTGGTTTCCTTTAGGGGTTTCTGTTGTTCTAGTAAGAGATGAAACTCCATAAAATTGTTGGGGCATTATTTTTTCTTTTTATCCTCTCCGAATTTTTTTACCTCATTTAATAACTGTTGCTTTTCTTCTTCTGTCATACCAAAATTACCATCATCACTTGCTTCATTTTGTACAGCACGTTGTATAATAGTTGACATTTTAATAAGCTGTTCATCATTTTTAACAGAAATCTCTAAATATTCTTTTAAAAGTGGCACAACCAAAGTAGCATCTCCAATATCTTGAATTAAAGGTTTTAATTCGGATATTAGGG
>CAACVD010000369.1_pt1 | contig 21770 bp, 27 predicted proteins | sample 2381771 | NCBI WGS metagenome assembly CAACVD01 (sample SAMEA5211965, study PRJEB30684) | marine metagenome | biome: Marine; feature: Epipelagic; material: Water | collected 2015-10-15 | depth 15 m | reverse complement strand
AAATGCAAATTGAATTACACAGATTAAAGAACGCAGTTAAAGATATAAAACAAAGTTGGGGAGAACCTAACGACAGTCATACAAAAGCCGAGTATAATGGTATGTGTAAAGGGCTTGATATGATTGTGAAACACTTTCGTGAAATAATAGAAACAGAGTTAGACGAAGAATATAAAAAACATAAAGAGGAACTATGAAAGTATTATCTTTATTTGACGGAATGTCTTGTGGTCGTGTAGCGTTAGACAGAATTGGTGCAGAGGTAGAATCTTACTCTGCATCAGAGATTGATAAATATGCGATACAAATATCAAAACAAAATTATCCAGATATTAAACATCTAGGGGATATCCAAGAGTTGCAAGGCCCGGGATTAAAATGCCGCCCGGACTTGGTTATGGGAGGTTCGCCTTGTCAATCATTTTCGTTTGCTGGACGAGGACGAGCATTTGAAGATGAACGAGGTAAATTGTTTTGGGAGTTCCTACGAGTTTTGAACGAGGTTCAACCAAAATATTTTCTGTTAGAAAATGTGCGTATGAAACAAGAACACCAAGATGTTATCTCACGAGAACTCGGTGTAAAACCCGTGCTTATAAATAGTGCTTTGGTATCTGCACAAAATCGTAATCGTTTGTATTGGACAAACATACCTAATGTATCACAACCAGAAGATAAAAAAATATTACTAAAAGACATATTAGAGTGTGGTTGCGTGGATCGTGATAAGTCCCACTGTTTAGATGCAAACTATTTTAAAGGTGGTAATCTCAAACAATACTATGAAAAGTCAAGAAGGCAGTTAGTCTTTAATAGATGTTTGCGTGTAGGAGATGCAGACATAAAGGGACACGATAGTATCAAACGAGTTTACTCACCAGAAGGTAAAGCACCAACATTGACGACTATGCAAGGAGGACATAGAGAACCAAAAATATGTTGTGGAGCAGTTCGAGGAAGATACAAAGTTGATGGCATACGACAAGATCATAAACATTCAGTTAAGGGCTTGACAGAGCAACAACTTGAAATACGCCTTGATCAAAAAACAAATACGCTGACCACAGTACAAAAAGATAATGTTGTCGTTGGTATTTATGAAGATGTTGTAGAGTTTAACGATAATCAACAACAAAAGATAGAAAGTATACAGACCAATGCAGACAAATCAAACTGTGTAACCACAGCGTTTGGTAGAGGTGGAAGTAGTTCAGAGTATCTAACAAGTGTGAAGAAAAAGACTTTAGCATTAGGAGATACGAAGTATTGGAGAAAACTAACTCCGTTAGAATGTGAACGATTGCAGACATTACCAGATAATTATACGCAAGGTGTATCAAACACACAACGCTATAAAATGATTGGTAATGGTTGGACTGTTGATGTGATCGCACACATATTAAAACCTTTAGTGCAACCTTCTTTTATATAAAGAAAAGGGGGCAGGTGATTAGTATAGAAAAATGGAACTGCCCCCCTAACCTAAATCAGGAGAAATGTTTTCTGAATAAAAAAAAACAAATCATTATAAATTTATTCTTTTTTTGGTGTGATGTCAATAATATTCACACCTTCTCCGATCTTTCTTTCTAACTCTTCTAGTCGCTTTTCAAGTTGTTCTCTATTCATACCCTCTAATGTATTGTGTGTTACTTCTTTTTTATCAACAAACAATCCAGCGAGTTGACCAGAACGATATTCTGAATTGATAGCCCCGGTGTATTGTCCCTTGGCTTCAGCACCATCTCTCAAACGCTCAAATGTTTTGTAACGAGCTAACTTATCTTTCTCATACTTCTCTTGTTCCCTGGATAGCTGGTTTTCAAGGTAACGGCAAACGTGAGGATTGAGATCTGGATTAGTCAGTTTACTAGCGAGAACCATTGCAGTTGATCTATTTTTAGTTTTATACCCAGCCTCTAATAAAGCATCTGCTTTGGTTATTTGACCCCATTTTTGTACGAGAATATCTACAAACGCTTTTTGCTTAGTAGTTAAGTCTTGTTCTGTTCTTAGTATAGCTTTCTTTTGCGGCATTAGTTTATAACCATAGTATACAAAGTAGAAACATAATCAGTAGACGAAGTCATCACGGCTTGCCTAAATTCTTTAATTTTTCCTTTGTATTGTCTTTTAATTTTCATTTCTTTTATGGCATGCACATACTTGCTAAAAATATCATATTTTGTCCACATTACTTGTTTCATAGTAAATCTAATTTTTCTCTTTTTTATAGCATTTAAATAAGATTCTAAAACATCTTCGTGATCTAAATTACCCCAACCACATACTTGTTTAAAATCTGAACAATTAGACACAATCCAATTATGAGCTTTACCTTTTTGCACTGAGTTTCTACGATCTGAATGTTTTATTAATACATCTTCTACAGCATTGATTAAAACACCTCTCCAAAGTCTTTCCTCCGCAGATAAATGATCATAATAAACAAGATCTCTACTTAATCGTAAACCGACTGTTTTTAATACTTCTGGTGCTAAATACATTAATGTCCATATTTTTTAATTAACCTCACTAATACCTCCTTATATAGTGTAAGGACACGCTTGTCAAATTTTGTATCTGCTAAATTCTTTTGTAAACTTAAATAATCACTACATAATTCTTCCAAAAACCACGTTTTATCTTCTGGGCTAAAATCGTGTAGTTCTAAATCTCTTGCCTCATAAAGGTCTGAAAACTTCAACATCATTGTACACTCCTCCTATTTTTTTATTCTTTTGTAACCTAGACTAAATGTTTTTGTTTGGGAATTGCAGTTGGGACACAAAAAACGTAAATTTTCTAGTCTATTGTCGTTATTAATACCATTAATGTGGTCTAACACTAAAGTCAAGGGTCTACCTCTCCAAGTAGGTTTCAAACTACATTCAGAACACACATACGACATTAAATTTTGTATAATTATACGATCTTTTACTCTATGCCTCGGGTGTGGTGAGTTTACCACAAACACCTCAGAATCAGGTTTTCTATGTGATAAAAATCTTCTGTCCTGAGGCGTGAGGCGTTTTCCTTGTGCTATTTTTTTATAAACTAATGACTTTTTTTTATTTAACGTCACTTTTTTGTAGGATTTTATCTATCAAATCGTCCTTTTTAACGTGTTCTTTCTTGGCTCTATACGAGATACTGTCGTCTACCAATTTAGCTATCTGTTGATCCGGGGTTCTAAATTTATCATTTGCTAACCCTTTTAATAGTCTAAATGTATTGACACGTATCGCAATACTTCTCCATTTTGTTGTATCCATTGTTACTCCTTAAAAAATATAATAAAAAAAACCCACCGTACCTGCTACCAAAAACAAAAATAATTTAGGAAACATAAGCATAAATATTAATAACAAAGATATGTATATTTTAGTCATTAAAACCTCTGCAATCTGTCAAGTCGTGCTTCCATTTCTTTACCATACTCTTCTGCTTCTCTACATAAAGAGTCAGCCGTTTCTATTCTTAAACCATACTTTTCTTTCAATATATCCGTACCTTCTCCCACAGATATTACATTCTCTGCCACCTCAGACAAAGTGCGTTCCACCCCTTCATACCAGACACTAAATTTAGGGGTTTTTGGAGCAGAAAAACTTTCTTGTAACTTGTGCATATTTTTTTGAGGACTATCTACGTTTTTCATTTTTACCTACCTTTGTGTTATCAACCACTAGTCTAACAGAGGTTTTTACATAATCAATGAACTCTTTTATATGCATATTCATTTCTTCTTTATCACAACAAAAACCAAACATTTGTACAATTTCATCATTTTCAAGTTGCTCTCTGACATACTTCTCTGTGATCAGTTTTTGCTTCAACATTTTAGTTAGTTTATCTAATTTTTTATGTGCTTCATTTGTGTAATGTGCTTTTAATTTACCCATAGTTACCACCCTCAATAACTTTTTTTGCTCTCGTTACTTCTAATTCACTCATTTTACTTGCTATTAAAAGAGCTAAGTCAGTGGCTTGTTTAGATTTTTCTTTTGTTGGTGCAGTAATAGCTAGTTTAAATGCTAAAACTAAAGCTTCAAAATCATTTTTAATCATTTATTTCTCCTATAAGTTATATATTAAATATAAGAAATATCTTATGAATGTCAAGGTATGTTGACACATTTATACAAAATCTTTATATATGGTATTAGAGGTAATATGAATTTACTAAATGAAAAAATAGCCTTGGAAAGTCAGTGGACTAAATTGTATAAACAAAACGGATCTTATACAACTGCTATGATTCCCTTAACTATGAAGATAAGAGAATTAACTAAACAGATTATAGTCCAAGATCAAGAAGAGGCTCATAAAAGATTTCACAACCAAGTTAAGTAGCTTGACCGAAATCATCTCCGATGGCAACATCGACAACTGATGGAACGATCAGTTCCACACAAGACTCCATCTCTCTCTTTATTTCTTCTATGTCTTTATCATTTTCAATATTAAAACATAATTCATCGTGAATTTGTACGATAGGTAAATAACCTTTTTTGGCACATTCAATAATCGCTGTTTTAGTTTGATCAGCACTTGATCCTTGTATTAATCTGTTCAATGCTTTGTAAGTGAAGGCTCTTTTAATATTGTTAATACCGTATTTTGCACTAGCGTTTTCATATCTTTCAGCAGTATGTATTCCAAAATCTTTTGGCTCCCACATATCAAAACGACATTTACGACCTTTTTTAGTCCTGATTACACCAGTGTCTGTAGCAAGTTTCATACACTTGTCTGATAGGTTTCTCATAAACGGGACTTTTCTATTATATTTATTAATTAAACTTGTAGCTTCATCAAGAGGTAAGTTTAACATATTTGCTAATTTGTTTTTACCCATACCATACATCAAACCTAGACCAATAGTCTTAGCTTGTTTTCTATCAATACCTACAATGTCCGCTACTGTTTGATGAAAGTCAGCACTAGCGTTTGCATAAGCGTCTACTAATTCTTGACTACCTTCATAACCAATAGCAGAGGCATAATGTACGGCCATTCTAGGTTCTTGTTGCGAGTAATCAAATGATCCCCACTTACAACCTTCCTCTGGTAAAAACAATCCTCTGATCAAAGGACCGAGTTCCTTGTTTCGTGCTGGTAGTTGCTGTAAGTTAGGGTTCGACATAGATAGTCTACCAGATACTGTTCCCCCGGAGTCACTACGTAATTGTTGTATCTCAGCATGAATGCGACCTTTGTGTTCATACTTCATTACACTTGCTAAAAAAGTAGAATGAAATTTATTTATTTCTCTTGCACGAACTATAAGTTTAGATATGTCATTAGGATCACTTAGTAACCATTGCTGTGTAAAACTTGGCTCACCACTTTTAGGTGTTTTAGGATAATCAATATTTAATTTATCAAAAGCAAAACCTATTTGTCTGGCGTTCCATATATCAATATCTTTACCACACAACTTATTTATTTGATGTAAAATATCTTTTTCTTTACTTTTAAAATTAGCTCTTAGTAAAGCCGCTTTATCTACATCAACACGAACACCTCTTTGTCGCATATCAATTAAGTAAGGTAAAAGAGTTTTTTCTAATTCCCATACAGTACCTAAATCTTGTTTACTTAATTCGTGTTTAAATCGTTGCCATAAAAGATACGTGAGGCGTGCATCTTGTTCTGCATAATGGCCTACATATTCAGCAGGCAACTTCCACATCTCTCCCTTTGGATCAACCCCATGTGCTTTTGCCGCTTCAACTAAATCTGTCTCTGCTTTTATTTCACCCAAATAATCTTTTGCAAGTGCATTTAATTTATACGTATATCTATTTTCATCAATCAAGGCACCTGCGATCATAGTATCAACTATTTCACCTTTGATCTCGATACCATATGCTCTTAACCAACCAACATCATACTGAGCATTGTGAAATATTTTACGACAAGGCAATGCACAAACATCTTGCATATATTGTAAGACTTGTTCTTTAATTAAATTACCTCCACCAAAGTGTTCCATAGGATAATAACCTTGCCAACCCTCAGTTGCGACAGCGAAGCCTACTATTTTTCCTTGGCCCGTAGCCCAACCCGCACCTAATCCATTATTAATACCATCATCTTTAGTTTCTAGATCGATAGCAATCTCTTTTGCATCTGATAGATCTCGATAATCTAATGGTGCAGACCAGATATTCTTCTTATAGTTAAAAACTAACTGCATTGTTGTCATGTAACCCCCTGTCAGCTTGACTTTTAAATAAAAAGTCGTTTAAATGACCACTGAGTGCCTGTAAAAATGTTTTGCTTATGATTCTACCTTGTTTTTTACTCATAATCTCTTGCTAAAATCATTTCACAATAATGTATGGCTTTTTTAATATCTTCTGCACGATCTTTCTTTGTATGCCTACATATATATTTAATTACATTACCTTCAGCAAACTGTAATTTATTTTCATTAATAAATTGTGACGGCTGTATTTTAAAGTTTTGGTAGTGAGAGCCGCCCTTTTCCCACAAGTTGTTTTTCTCGCTCATGTTCCTCCTTTGTTTTTAAGACAAACCCATCTCTGATGAGATCAAACAATTTGTTCTCAACTTCAGCTTTAGTGGGTCTGGTTCTAAACTTCATTGTTAAATTAATTTTATAACTCATATATCACCTAAAGGTAATTTGTAAACTTCTCGTATTTTTTTCATAACTTTTATACTTGGTTTTCTTTTTGATTTAATTAATAAATCAGCATAAGTATAAGACACATTGATATCTGTAGACAACTTATGTGCGTCAAGTTTTTTTTCTTTTGCAAGTTTTTTTACGTTCATTTTTTTTTCTCCTGTAAATAAATTAAATATTCTTCTCCGATAGGGTAGTTGTATTTATAATCACTTGATAAAATATGCAAAGTATCTTTTGCTCTTGTAACCCCAGTGTAAATAACTCTCCTTTCATCTGACTTCTCATCTACATTTTTATTATAAAAATTAGAAGGCCAGTTTGCTTTTGAGTATAGCAGAACATTGTCCGCTTCTCCACCTTTTACAGAGTGTATTGTGTCAATAATAATTTGAGGATCGTTATCTAAACTTTGTTGTCCGTATCTTTTTAATAATCGGATAAAATATTCTGTTTGCACTGGAGTAAAATTTCTAGTCAATACTTCCCACCAAGGTTTAGACATTCCTTCATCAGGCATATCTAAACCACACCACTCTCGTAGTTCTTGGAAGTCATACATTTTTGTATCAACACAACCTAACCAGAAACGCATAGTTCTATATTCTAGATCTTTTAATTCTCTAATATATTTATACATATTCTCTGCTTGCATTTTTGTTATACCTTTACCATTACTAATACGAGTCCACGCCTTGATCGCATCCCACTGTTTTGCATCAAAAGATTTATTACCTTTATTGTCTGCATAATATAGGCCAGCATTTTTTGCGGCAATACGCAGTTCATTTACAGTTGTGTTAATACGACCTAGTATATACCACGTACCAGGTAGTTCTCCAATTGGTACTTCATTAAAATTTAAATATCTTTTTACGTATCCTTTTTTACTTTTTGGAAAGTAATCTTTATCAACACTATCTAGTATACCTCTTCTAACAATTTGTGAAAAATGATGAATAGCCTCCCCAAATCTTCTCGTTTGCCTTAGTATAACCTTACGTCCGGGAAAATACTTCGTAAAGTATTTTGGATCAGAGCCATTCCATTTATATATACTTTGATCATCATCACCCGCTACATATATTCTTTTAACGCTATCAGCCATTTTATAAATGACAGACCATTGTAAGGGAGTAAAATCTTGAGCTTCATCTAATATCAAAACCTCTAGTTTAGGAAACTCCACTTGATCTATGGTTCTTTCAATCATATCAGTAAAGTCTATAAAAGAATCTTTTTTATAGTGTTCATATGTGTTTATCTTTCTAATAAAAATATCTAAACTATCTTTTTTGTAACTCTCTTTTTTATATACTAAAACAGGATCTTCCATCATATTTCTTGCCTTATCATATATACCCAGACTCCAATCTTTATATTGAAAGTTATCATCCGTGAGCCGTGAGTCACTTGTCTTTATTATTTTAGTCTGCACTGCAAAGTCCAACATACAAGACCTAGGATCAAAAACTTCTTCTTCGTGATACTTTTTACAATAACTATGTAGAGTTTTAAATCTAGCAAAGTCTTCTTCTGTATATTTAGGAAATGCCGCCAAAGCTCTATCTTGAGCCGTGTTCACTGCTTTATTAGTAAAAGATATAAATGCAATATCCATAGGATGTATACCTTTGTTTAAATACTTTTTAAGTATTCTTTCAATTAAGGTATGCGTCTTACCCGTGCCCGGAGGTCCGAATATCTTAATTGTCTTTTTGTATATCTGACTTTGTTTTAGTAGTCCTAAATCTTTTGTGGTAGTCATCATCCATCTCTGTTAGTGGTTCTTTATCTTTCTTCTTAATTGTTTCGTGTCTTACAAACTCTGGCATTTCTACATACCAAACATTCTTCTCACCCTCGTGATAATCTTTACGTGAACAACCTAGCATACGTAAAGCATCTGCGGTTGTATTAAAAGCTTTTGCACTGTTCTTCTTTAAAAATCTATCCAAGGTATACTTCTTAAAATAACATACATTCGTTTTACTATCTAATACTATGTAAGAATCTTTTAACTTATCAAACTTATCTTGTTCTATATGTGATTCAAAAAAGTCTTTTAAAATTAAATATCTTTCTTCTTCAAGTGTATCACTATACGCATGCTCTTTACTCTCTATAGATTTTTCTACTATACCCTTCATTAATAATTCAAAAGGACTAGGACCTTTTCTAGGTTTAGGTAATGTCAGCCAATAAATTCTATAACGTAAAAGTTTTACTCTCCAACTCTTTTCATCTTTCATATCCTCTGGAGTTACACTTACGTGTTGACCTTTGAAATCAAATTCATAAAAGGTATTTTTAGTATCTTGTATGTAAGATATGTTTGTAAAATCATCTATGATGTCTGGTACAAAGTCACCAATACCTAACTTTCTAGTTTTACATAATTCTTTATTACATATAGGTTGATATTCTAAATGTTTTGGAGGGCATTGAAAATTATAGCCCTCTTTGTGTATACTCTTTACCATTGTTCTCACTTCTTGCTCTGGTAAAGGTTTAACAAAGATCGTATGGTTTCTTTGTAATATTAGTGTTTCAAGGTCAGGTAGTGCTATCGTAGGTTTCTTTTTGATTTCGAGCACCACCACGTTATATAAAAACTGATGTCTGTTAGTACCAGACCATCCTTCTTGTATAAGCTTTTGTACGCAAGGAGGATAATGTTTCCAATCTTTTTCTATTTCGTTTTCTTCAACGCTGATCTGACAAAATTTTTCTGGATCAACTGTTTTCCTTTCTACTTCTTCTAAAAATCTTTCTAATAATAAAGGTGTATTATCGTCATCATAACCCATTTCACGAGTTCTAGTATGATTACTATAAGGCATATTGATCGTCTTGTTACAAGGATAAACTTCATTAGCTAAAAAATATTGTTCATTAATCTCACACAGTTTTTCTTTCACTTTTTCAATAGGATAAGGTTTAGTAAAAAAGACAAAGATATGTAACCCACCACTCTTTGATAATACTGGCACAAGAGGTAACTTATACTTCGCAATGATGTCCACATATTTCTTTTGATTGTAATCTTTATAGTTTGCTGGATCTACATCAATACAAGACCATTTACATTTACCATCGTGTTCTGGCCTAATACCTATACCTATCTTACCTTCTAAATGTTTTTTCCAAATGTCCGGGGTTACTGTTTCATTGACAGTGCGATACTCAGCTTGCCTCTTGCCACTCTCAGTTCTCTCATTAGTAAGAGAGAACTGAACATGTGACTTTTGGTATCCCGCAAACAATTTACATAGTTTGCTATGCATACCTTTACTCTTTAAACTGATTTATATCGTCTTTTGCTACAGATACACTTTCAGTTGGTATTTGTTCTACAGTTTTATTTTCTTTTGCATCAAACTCAACCTTACCAAATATGTCAGAGCTCTCTGTAAAAGAATGAAAGTCTTTAGTCATTTGTCTAGTATCTTCATCACTAGCTTTGTCTAAAAATCTATTAAACTCTACATTCCAACCCCACCAACTATTGTTACCATTAGACTCTTTATTAGTAGTCAGTTTATACACAGTAGACCAAGTTGGAGGCACAAAAAAACCTTTATCATCTTTCATTCTTTTAGAACTAATCATAGAGTTCCAAAGCTTAGACTTCTTTCTCTGTGTAGATTTCATAGTAATCAACGCAGTCTCGATAGGCTCATAGTTTTCATTAAGTATGTAAACAAAGTGATTACCCGTATCTTCAACATAGTGACCATTTTCAAGTCTATCCTTATTTTCGGTATCACGTTTTGTTTGTCCCATAATAGATAGATCTCTATGCACTGCTATCGGTCTACCGGGAGAATCCCCTCTGTCAGCCCACTCATTAAAAGTGTTCACATAGCCACAAGGCACCACTAATACTCCATTCTTTGATTTGTATAAACTACCCGTAATCTCATTATAGATGTCTCCTTGCTTTGCTTTTTCATTATATTTAGCTTCAGACTCATCTAACACAGGAGAGGAGGCATGTAGTATTTTAAGAATAGGTAGCTTTTGATCTCTAGCTGTAATATTCTCTGTGCCTTCTCCCGCATGTGATCTCAATGCTGTTAGAGTAGTATTATCTTGTTTAGTTTGTACTGATTTTTGCATCGTTATTCCTTTCTCTTTATTGTTGTTTTACTTGATACATATAATCCCAATAGATCCATCGGAACATTTTCACCGTTTTGTATCTTTTCTTTCAAAGCGGCTTTGTATGTTTGAGGCTCTACCTTTTCGTCTCTATTAACTTGGAAACCTTTTTGTTTTAGATCTTCAACAATACTACTAACCATATTGTCTTGCTCTCTTCCAAATTTCATAGAAACAATGTTCTTGATGATACCACCAAGACCATTATCTCGCATCCAAGAAAAAGCTTCCTCTTTCTTAGCTACGGGAATCTTTGCAGAATAAAAAGGCTTTACTTCTACGGAGGCTCCGTTAGATAGTTTTAGCATTTGTATTCCCGCTTGTTGCATAAGTTCTGGAATTATCTTTTCAGAATAGTTTCGTTCTTCGGCTTCAACTCTTTTAAGTTCTTCTTTTTTATCTGCGATCTCATTCTGAAGTTCCAATAACTTATTGCAAGAATCTGAAATTGTTTTTGACAATTCCATATCGACATTTATTGTCGCTTCTTTACGTAAGTCCATTGTTATCTCCTTGTTATAAGATATATATTATATTTAGAACTTGCAATGTCAAGTAATTTTTTATAATATATCTTATATGGGTATAGAAGTATATAAAACTAAACCAATGAGTCATCAGCAAGAAGCCCTGAAAACCTCGGCTAACAGAGAGTATTTTGCTTATTTTATGGAGATGGGTACAGGTAAAACAAAAGTTAGCATAGACAACATGACGTATCTATATCATAAAAGTTTGATCAATTTTGTATTAGTTATAGCCCCTAATTCTGTTTATATGAATTGGGTAGACGAGCTATCTGCACATAGTAAAGCCTCAGTGAATATATACAGACATAAGATAGATAAAAAATTTATTTTTAAAAAGGATGCATTAAATTATTATTTAATGAACGTAGAGGCTTTTTCTCATTCTGGTATTATTAAAAAGATATTTCCATACATAAAACAATTTGAAAAGACAGGTTGTGTGATTGTAGACGAATCAACAACAATAAAAAACAGATCAGCAAAAAGAACTAAAAATGTAATACAAGCTTGTAAGGGCGTAAGGTATAAAAGAATATTAAGTGGTTTTCCTGTAACAAAAAATCCTTTAGATTTATTTAGTCAGTGTGAATTCTTACGTCCAGGTTTATTAGGCACAGATAATTATTACGTGTATAGAGCTACTTATTGTCATCTGATACCTATGACTACACCTAGTGGTAAAGTAATACAAAGACCAACTAAAACATATTTTAATTTAGATAAGCTTAAACCAATGTTACAAGAATTTAGTTACAGAGCTTTAAAAAAAGATTGTTTAGATTTGCCAGATAAAATATACCACACCAGATTAATACCTATGACAAAAGAACAAGCTGAAATATATGGTCACCTCAAAGATTATGCTAGAGCTATACTTGGAGATAAGGAGGCTACTTATGCAAACAAACTTACAGAGATAATTAAATTACATCAAGTAGCAAATGGTTTTTTAGTAACTGATGATCAAACAGTGCAAGACATACCTTGTAATAAAATACCAGAACTACAAAATGTGTTAGATGAAATTGATGGTAAGGCTATCATATTTGCAAACTATATACATAACATAAAACAAATAGAAAAAAGTTTAAAAGAAAAGTATGGAGAAGAATCTACAGTTTTATATTATGGAGATATTAGTGTTGAACAAAGACATAACAATGTGCATGCTTTTCAAAATGATTCTAACGTACAATTCTTTGTTGGTAATCCTGCCACAGCAGGTAGAGGTTTGACTCTTACTGCTGCTAATACGGTTATATATTTTAGTAACAATTTTAATTTAGAAGAACGAGTACAATCAGAAGACAGAGCACATAGAAAAGGGCAAACACATCGGGTAAATTATGTGAATTTAATTTGCGATAAAACAATAGATAAATTTGTATTGCACGCTTTAAGTAATAAATTAAAAATATCAGCACAGACTCTCGGGGAAGATGTTTTAGAAATTTAATCTGGTAAATTACAATACGATCTGGCTAGACCCAACATGGGTCTACCATCATATTTATTTTCTTTTGCACCCTCTGTATCTTCATGATTATAGTGAAAAAAAACTTGACCACAAATATCACCAGTAAATTTTTTTCTCCAGTGCTCGCATAAATCACCTCTGTACACCATCATATCACCAGGCTTCAACATTATTTTAACACCTTTAGACTCACCTCTATGATAAATCATATAATCTCCTTCATGTTTGTATCCCCCAATGTTTTTATCTGGCTCTATATATATTGCCCACTCATCACCTCCTAAATTCATAGTTGTTGATATCTCACAAGCAAATCTATCTTTATGTCGTTTCAAAACATTACCTTTAATATAAAGTCTTGCATAAGAATAATTAGGTACTAACTTTTTGTTAATTTTTTTTTCTATAATATTAGTACAAGACTGTAATAAGGTTTCCATAACAAGATCACTATAATTAGAGAAGGCTCCATCTGCTTGATCATCAAAAAAAAATCCCCAATAATCTGTTTCTATTTTTTTATTATCCCACAACCATTTTGATACTTTTGATTTGTTTTTAAAATATTTATATGCAAAGTTACAAATTGTAGGTTCAACAGCATTCTTTATTACAACATAATTATTTTTATCAAAATTTGACATCAAAAACCTCACTATAATATTTTTCTACACGCTCTAACCATTTATCTTTGTATTCATTTAACAAATCTTTGCTCATAATAAATTTTTGAAATACTAATTGTGGAGTGCATATTAGTATTAAACCTCTTTGAATTTCTCCAAAATGTAAATCGTGAGCTAAAGCATATGCTGCAATTTGATAGTAGTAATCTGTAATCCACTCTTCTCTTTTTGGTTTATTAGATTGTTTAAAATCTCCTAATGTCAATACACCATTAGACTCACAAACTAAATCACAAGTGCCCGCCCATTTTTGTTTGTATTCCAAGTTTACTTCTGTTCCATAAATAGTATTGATGTCACTCATATTATCTATAACTGTGTGAGCCATAGTTCTAGCTAACTCTCCTTTTTCAGACAAATTTAAATACCCTACACCATTTAGATACTGTTCTAATACATAATGCATTTCTGTGCCACGAGTAGAGGCTTGTTTCGTGATCCGTGAGGCTTCATCCTTGCCTACTCTTTCTCTCCACTGTTGTAAGGCGTGTTGTTTTTCTTTGCTTTGTGTTGCTGATAAAATGGTAGTAACACTAGGGACTTTTTTATCTTTTACTGAGTAAGTACGTATCTCCTCATCATTACGCTGTAATTCTTTGTAGTTATATTTACGATCAAATACAACATCCGATAAAATTATTTTATTATTATTTGTCTGAAGTTTCATCAGAATATAAATTGTCGAATGTGTAAGACGGGTCCATATACGACTCATCTTCTTCTGCACTAAATTCATATTGACTTGGTATAAAATCTGGAGCACCTGTGCCTGTGACCCAAAGAGCTGGATTAGTTACTCGCACTCTGTTATTAGGTTGTGCTACAATCTGGCCTTTAAAATCACCACTTGTTATACCTAATATGTGACTTTGTTTGTGTTGAGCAACGTCATCTCCTAATGAGGTATCTTCATCTCCATTAGTGTAATCAATAGTAAAATAATATTTAGCGTTATAAAACTGTCCATCTATTTTAGTAATCCAAGGGCTACTACTAGTTCTATCGTATCTTATAATGCTGAAATATCTACTGCTACAGTCCCAAGGTTGAACAAAGTGATTAGGTAGCCTTGGAGGGTATGAATCGAGCACTTCATCCATCACAAGGGACTGAATAGGCATTCGAGCCCACATAGCTCCACCATGAGGACTCTCTAGTCTATTGTCTTCATCTTCACAACCTGTAAAAACAACCTGAAAAGACAAAGATCTATCAGGTATAGCCGTTACAGCTATAGCGAGCCCGTGTATAAACTCTCCGTGATAATCTCTATGGTTATGTGTGAACTCTTTACGAACCCATACTTTAAAATATGGGATATTGGATGTTAAGTATGCCATATCCCATAATAAGAGTTATGGGATATATTGCAAGTTATTTTTTCATAGTTCTTTTATTAGGTAGTTTTTTCATGCCTCTGACGCTAGTTATAGTTTTAGTTTTTGGTTGTTTAACTAAACTATATCCCATCTTCTTCGCACCTGCTTTTAGAGCTGATAAAGTCATACCAATTTTACCACCTTTGGCATATCCTTTAGCCATCTTACCGCCCATAGCTTTCATCATTTTTCTACCACCTTTGGATGCCATCTTGCCACCCATAGCTCTCATCATCTTTGCTCCTCCTTTAGCGTAGCCTTTTGCCATTTTACCACCTCTGGCTTTCATCATCTTTGCTCCGCCTTTAGCATAACCTTTACTTTTTCTCATAAGAAACTCCTTGTTGTTAACAATTAAATTATACTACTCTTCATCCTCTATTTCAATCCAATTACCTCGCATTTTTTTCTGGTCTAAATATAGCTCTGTATCAGCCCATTCTCGTCCTTCGTTCATACATATATAGAAATATTTAGGCTCATAAATTAAACAACTATGGTCATCATATTCTAAATTGTGTGCAAGAAGGGGTTGTCCAAGACTTACAAAAAATTTAAAAGTAACACCTACAGCTACACCTATAAAAGCAAGGGTAACAACAGTAATTAATCCGTATTTTATGTATTCTTCAATCTCTTGTCTTTTTTTTAATCTTCTAGCTTTTTCTTCTTTTATAGCTTGTTTTTTTGCATCAATACGTTTTTTTCTTTCTTGCAGTATAAACTCCCAAGTTCCGGGTCCGAAGCGGAGATTCACTAGGTTTTTGAGTTCATTCATATGTTCACGAGCTAATCGAGCATCTATAACTTCTTGGGCCACGTTCTCAATGGCAAAATGGTCGACATTTTTAGAATCACGAGCTTTTATAGCTTGTTGCTCACCCATCATAGCCTTATCAATATGACCTATGATGTCACCTATATCATTGCAGGTTTGTATCTGTTGTTTGACAAAGTCGACACTTTTCTTAACTAAAGCTATGCCCGCTAGAGCCGTGGATATTGGTTCAACCATTTTGACGCTCAATAAACCTATCTAGCTTCTCTTCTAATCTACGAAGTTGTTCTAGTATTTGAGCAGTCTGTGACTGTGCATCGTCACGAGGCAGGTACTCTTCCCTGGTTTTATTGAGTAATATTTGTAGTCTTTTGACTTCAGAAAACATTTTACTAAATGCCCAACCAAATGCTGATATAAGCACGGTAAGTAAAATATTCCAAAGCATCATATTATCCACGATTTTGTGTCCTTTCTCTCCTTTGAGCAATCATCTCGCCCATTGGGTCGTCTGGAAACAAAGTTCCATAATCTACACTACCAGAAAAAATATTACCTAAGTCCATTCTTTCTTGTGGTTGTACAGGTTGTACAGGTTCATCAGGTACAACCACACCTTCTTCTTCGGTGGTTTGTACTTTTTTCAACAAATCAATAGTAGGTATTTGACCATCAATATCATCTTTTTTAGCCTCTGCTGTGGCTGTTTCTAAACCAGTTAAAAATTGATCGTATAACTTTTTAGTAGTGCCTTTAGCATTTTTGTAAATCACATATTCAGGAAATAATTTTTGTTGTTGTTCATCAGGTAGCATATCTATTTTTACTGTTGTGTTAGGTACTAAAGTATTCATATTTTGTATGATAGACATAATCTCTTCATCAGTAATTTTGTCAGGATCTATTCTTGGTTTATCTTTGTCCTCTTCCATTGAAGCGTTTAATAACTGAGCTATAAATCTTCTTTTAGCTCTAATAGCATCTGGTAATAATTTATTTAATTTACCAGTCTGACCAGCAGCTCTTGCTAATTTTTCTTCAGTAGTGTGAGCTTTTAATAAGTTTGCGGCTAACTCAGGATTAGTCAAAAGTGTTCCTATAGTTCTAAATATTAAAGGAGTGGTTATAGCTGTTATAGGACCTCCAACTGCAGCTAATCCAGCACTAGAGGCTGCTTTTGTACCCACAGGTCCTAAGTTTCCATAAGCCAAACTTGTAATTCTACCAGCACCACCTAAAGCAACAGAACGTGATAATAATTTTGCAGGTTGACCGATTTTAAAAGAGTCACCTTCTTTAGCAATGTACATTAAATCTAATAAATTATCTAAAGCTTGCTTACCTTTATCAATATCACTTTTACTTGTACCATCAGCCATAATATTTACTAATCTTGTATAACCCTCATTACCTTTATCTAAACCTAAATTTTTTAAAAATCTATCGTAGCTAAACTCTCCTAATTCTTCTGGAGATATATTAATATTTCTAATATCTATTTCTCCTAAACCTTGAGCACCTTTTACTCCTAATATGTAAGGATCAATAGACTCACCATTTTTTATATTCATTAAGAGTTGATCTGCATACTCATCTGGCACATAACCTCTTTCAATCGCTTCTTCCATAAAATCTTGCACATTTTTATAATCAAGTTGTGGAGGATTTTTAAAAGATCGTAGGTAAGCATCTAATACAAATCTGGATTTTGCTCTTCTATATACTTCTTTACCAGGGTTGAGTTCTCCTTTTTCCATAACTCTGTTAACACCTAACATTCTTTTAAGTTCATTTACAGAGCCTGTGTTGCCCTTTACAAAAGTATTTCTAAACAAAGTATTAAACATAGTTTCAGGAGATGCAGAAGCTCCTCCAACAACATTAGCTAACATCTTTTGACTAAATATTAAATTATCATATTTTCTTAATTGATTTCTTATAGTTAATCGATCATAAGGTGATAGTAATCTAGTAGTCATATAATTACTTTTTTTAAGGTTTTCTTCCATACCTGCTATAGCACCTTTAAGATCATTTAGGTAAGCTGTTTGCATAACTTCAACAGTTTGTGGATTACTAACATCTGCTTTGTAAGATTTCATAGCTCCTAAATTTACAGATTCACCATCTTTTATTTTTTTCAAAGCACTTTGAACCACTTCTGATCTTTTAAACATATCAATGATATCATTGCCTTTACCTTTACCATTAATATTAGCTAAATCAGTTTCCATAGCATATCTTAAAGGTTCTGCTATTGATATAAATTTGTCATTGGGTTTAGCATCACGTAATGCTGCGTTTAATACTTTTCTTAAATTTATATATTGACCCATAGTGTATTGAGTATTTTGTTTACCCATATCATTTAATAATTTTACTAATGAGTAAAACGGTGAAAACTGATTTAAAGCACTTTGTATGTTTGGATCTTGCGATTGTTTTACGAGGTCTGGATAATCTTGTTCAAAACGTCCTCTTACAGCATCAACCATCTTATCAGTTTGTGGTAACCCTATGATGTCCATTTTACCTTCAGGATCAAAGCCTCTGTAATATGACTCTAAACCCTCCCACAAATCATCAATTTGATTTTCACTTTGTTTATATATATCTTTCATCACAGGTAAAGCTTGATAACCAAAAGTTTCTGTGTGTTGCACTGGACCAAGATAGCCGAAAGAACTTTGCTCTGTAAAAGGTTTTAAGTAAGATTTTGTAACAGCAGATGCAAAAGCTTGTTTTTGTTTTGTTAAATATGAAGACTGTAATGGTAGAGCACCTATAAATTCGCCAAAACCTTTTACAATAGGGCCCATAGTTGTATTTGGATCTGCAGCTATAGCTAAACCTACTGGAGCACCTAACTCTCTTGATCTTTGCACTACTTCTTTTGGAGAGGTGCCTCTTGTTCCTGTTAAAAATTTAGCTCCAAAACTAAGACCGTTACCTATTATAGAAAGTAAACCTAACGCTCCACCATCAAACAACAGACTGTTTTTTGTTGCTTCAAAAGCACTATACATCATTTGCTGTGCTGGGTTTAATTTAAGAATTTCATTGTTCGTAACTTTAGCTACATCTAGTTCGTTGTTGGTTGCAAAGTCCATAGCACTATTACCTATACTATAAGCTCCAGCCGCAGCTCCAGAGGCGATTGCAGTTTTTGCTATTGTGTCTGCTTCTATTGCTGTTCTTACCACAGTAGGATCTTTCATATTATATAATTGCTTTGATAGCTTCATATATTGTTTGGTATTAGGTATTATGTCAGCTAATTCTTTAAATACAGCACCAACTAATTGTTTTCTAGATGTTGGTACCTTTTTTGCTCCTTCAAATAAATCACCAGCGGCTTTAAAAAATCTAGACATACCGATTTTAGATTTTGATTTGTAAGCATCTTTTATACTAGCTTTAGTTAAGTCATCACCACGTAACCAATAATTTATTAAAGCGGCTGTCGCTGCTGCAGCCCCTTCAAAAGTTCCCATACTTACACCTGTCTCAGCTTCTAAAGGCATAGCAGCTTTAGCATATTCTTTTGCTTTGGTTATTCTAGCTCCCTCTCGTACATCAATAACCTCTTGTAAGCTATTGTAACCAGGAACTAAACCTTGTTGAAGTGCTGAATCAATAACAGTTCTAGCTTCTGGTGATAATCTATTAGGATCAAATCGACCTTGTTGTATTGCTTCACCAATCTCTTGTAAATCTTTATCTATATCACTCAATTATTATTCCTTTTTTTATTTCAGGTATTATCTTTTGAATACTTTCAAAAGTATATTCTTTAGCACCAGGATTATTTTTACCTATTACACCAGCTATTTCTTGTAGCACGGTAAATTGTTTATCACCTATTTGTCTTCTTATGTATCCTTCACTTGCTCCTGCATTAATTAACGTTCTATATTCAAACATTAATCTTCCCATTGCAAGTTTCTCTAATTCTCTTAATGAAGTAACAACATCAGTTAAAGACTGAAAGCCACCTACAAATCTAGTAAGTTCACCAAACTCATTTAAGTTCTTTTCTGTTAATCTATCTTCACCTTTAAATGAGTTAGCTAATGAATATTTAAGTTGTACCTGTGCTATCTTAATAGCTTTAAATATAGCTCTTTTTTGTTCAAGACCTAATGTTCCTTTTTTTACTAATTCATTGTCTTTTAAAAAATCATTTACTTCATTGTCAGTAGCGTTTATGGCTTCCTTGTTAGCATCATCAAGTTCTTTTCGATACATTAAATTAACTCTTACACCAGCTGCACCACCTTCAAGTTTTGTTCCATCATCTAATTCAAATGTAGTAATTTCTGATAAACTCTCTGTTAAAGCTTGATCGTCAGGTATGACAGGCATTTTTAAAAACTTAACAGCAGACGCTGTGTCTTTATCAAAAATATCTTTTGCAATACCACCTAATTTTGAAATAAAATCTTCAAAAAAACCCTCAACACCAAAAGGATTAAAAGAAACTTTACCATCATTATCTAATGCTGAAGCACCTAAACTTCTTACTTTTCTCAAACTATTTATAGATTCAATAACTGTTTGTAACCTGCTTTTATTTTTTCTATATTTTGATGGCTCAAAAGGTGTGTTTAATTTGTTAGATCTAACTTCATTCATATCTATTGTTAACAAGCTAGCTAAAGGCTCAATAGCTTTTTCTTTATCCTTGTTACTCATACCTGAATTAGTAATTTGTTGTATTTGTGCTTGCACTTCTTTGACTAAATCTGGAAAGAGATAAGGTCTATTCACTCCATCTAGTCCTGTATGATACGTCATTACCTCTCCAAACTTGTTTTCAGCTACTAAAATATTATCAAAACCAATAACTGTGCCTGCTTTTGGTATCGTAGATGGAAAAGTACCTTTTACCTCATATCTTTTATCCATAGCTTCTCTCTCTAACTTTTCCGATTCTGTTAAAGCAGTTAAGTAAGCTCCTTTGTTAGCTATTAAATTTTCTAAAGTAGTGTTATAAGATTTTTGATAGTCCTGCATTGCAGTTATATGACTAGCTAATAAATTTTGTTCATCAACATCTAAATTTTGTTTTACGGTATTTTCAAAATCTAAAAACTTCAATGCCATAGCTTCTCTTTTTTGTTTTTCTAAATTATATATCTCTTGTAACTCATCAACTGCTATAACACCAGCTCTACCTACAACATCTAACAATCCAGCCATACCTTGTTGGTCTGTTCTACCTTGCATTAAATTTAAACCAAATTTTAACAAGATAAAATCTTTTGATGCATTGGGAACATCACGACCTGCCATTTGATTAAATCTATCATAGAATTCTTCAAAACCCGGAAACTCTTCTCTTCGTCTTTCAATCTCCTCTTTTTGAGCTTGAAACATTTTAAATTTTTCTTTGAGTATCTCATCATTCATAGTCATGTTACTTAACAGTAATGAAGTAGTTACCCCATCACCATCTTGTTTATTTTCATTTATGGAGGTTTTTAAAGCCTTACTAGCTTCTACTAGAAATTTGGGCACAGGAGTAGGATTGTTTTCTCCAAAATTATCATTTGAACCTTGTAAAACATTAATACCTTCATTGTTTTTATTTGCATTCACTTCAGGCGTTTCGGTCATTTGGTTTACTTTTATATCTTCTGTCACTTCTTCTGGTTGATCTTTTTGTTCTGGTATATTTAATTGATCATCTTGGGCTGCTAAATCAGATATAGTTTGATCAATATTTGTTTCAACAGGAGGCGTATTATTTTGTGCTACAGTATCGCCTTTTTCTTCTGCACTTGTTATGGTATCAGAAGCTGGTTTAAAATTTTGTGTGTTTAATATATTTTCATCTTCCACTTTTACAGGAGTGCGTAAAGGGGCTGCTTCTGCTTCTGGAAATATTGCATCTCTAATAGGTTCAGCACCATAAGCTGGAGCAAAAATACCTAATGACGTTCTAATAGGATATTTTTCAGCAGTTTTAGATAATGGTAATTTACTTATACCTTGTTTTATTAAATTATACCCAGTTTTAACTTTCTTTGGTGTAACTACATCTAAAGCTTTCATAATTTTAGGATTATTTTTTACAGCGTAATCTATAGTTT
>CAACVD010000367.1_pt1 | contig 21791 bp, 21 predicted proteins | sample 2381771 | NCBI WGS metagenome assembly CAACVD01 (sample SAMEA5211965, study PRJEB30684) | marine metagenome | biome: Marine; feature: Epipelagic; material: Water | collected 2015-10-15 | depth 15 m | reverse complement strand
CGATGTGCGCGCATAGGTACACGCAATACGGCTAGGAGATTTTCCGAGATTTTGGATTCTATAGGCTATTTACATATAGCAAAGGAGACACTCATGAAAATAACCAAAAAAATTTTGCAGAATATTATAAAAGAAGAAATTTCCAAAATGGTAAAAGAACAAGATAAAAAAGAGGAAGAAAGTTTTGTTGAAGACGATTACGATGTCGGAGATATGCCATCGAACAAAGTACTTAGCACAGAACAAGTTATACCAGAAATCCTCAAAGAAATTCGAAGAGTAAAGTCGCGCTTGAGAAAACTTGAAGTAAAATTGAAAACAACTTAAGAGAAATTTGAAAGGAGACACTCATGAAAATAACCAAAAAAAATTTAGAGAGATTAATCAAAGAAGAAATTTCCAAAATAATAAATGAACAAAGAAAAGAAATAGAGGAAGATGTAGTTGTCAATGGTAAAAAATATAAGCTCCTAGGACAGATATTGACCATGTTTGGCAAAACACGCGTCGATTTACGGCTAGTAGATCCAGTAACAGGTGAAGTATTCAAGGCAAAATCAGGAGAAGACATAAACAAAGTCAAAGCTGCCCTCGGGATAAAACAACCAACCAAATAAATAAAAACCCACCAAAAAAATTTTCCACAACTTTTTGACTAGTTATAAACATGCCAACAATAAAAGTCGGGAGCAAAACCCTAAAAGTAAAATTAGCTATAACACCAGCACAGCAAAGACAGGGCCTAATGAATGTACAAGGCATGCCCCCAACCAAACTTCCAGAGAATGAAGGTATGCTATTCATCTATAGAAGAGAAGAGATACTAAGTTTTTGGATGAAAAATACAACCTTGCCACTTTCCATTGCATTTATTGATAAAAAATATAATATCACAGAAATAAGAGATATGGAGCCCATGGGAATGGACAGTGTAAGGTCCGCCAAGCCGGCTATGTACGCTTTAGAAGTTAATCAAGGGTGGTTTACTAAGAATAGCATAAAAGTTGGCGACAAGGTTAGTTTAAACTTTCGTCGTGTAAACTTATCTATCCAGCCAAAGCAGTACCCCGAAGAGTAAACTACTTAGGGTATGGACAACCCACAGCAAATTATCGAAACCACCGAAACCATCATAACGGATATGATAGGACATTACGGCTGGATGTTTATTGCAGCTTTCGCTGTACTCCTTTTTAAAAACGTTGTAACAAATATTTTGGATGGTTTATTATTTATGTTTGGCCATGACTTTGATGTTGATGACATCGTTTATATAAAAGGTACCCACCGCGCAAGAATAATAAGACAAACCCCAACCAAGACTGTATTTCATTTACTTGATACCGATAGAAAGTTAATTGTTCCTAATACTGATCTTTATTCTCTACGAATAGAAAAGCCTATGCCGGGCTCTAACGAAGGTAAAGATATCTAAATTTCGTCGATTATATGTTATAATACGTAAGAGCTATACATTTTGGGACTAGTTATGTTAGTGCGGTAAAAAATAGCGGAAAAATTTTCGCGGCGAAAAGGACGATAAAAATGGAAGAATACATTGTAAAAAAAGGTGACTATCTTGGCAAAATAGCAAAACAAACTGGGGTGTCTTTGCAAGATCTGTTAGGTGCGAATCCTCAAATAAAAGATCCCGATAAGATCATGGTCGGTCAAAAAATAAAACTTCCAAGCTTTGGTGGCGGCATGCCATTTCAAGATGAAGAAGAATTTGATCAAGTAAGCTACGAAGAGAAAATTAAAGAATTTTTTGGTCATCGGATTGCGATGATAAAATTCCCAAACGTCAAAAAAGCAAAAAGAAAAGCACAAGAATTACAATCTGAACTTTTGCAAGCACATCAACAGCAACAATTGGATCCAAACGAAGCAAAACAGTTTTTTAGTGGGTTTGAAATACTTAAAAATCTATCTTATTCATTGGGAGGACAATATGGCTCCGAAAGCGCCATCGAAAGATATCTCGATAAAAGTGAAGTTCGCCCAATTAAAGTTAAAGGATATACGGTCACGAAAGATGATTATGAATTTTTTGACAACGCTTGGGCCAGTACAGCTCTAGAACACTATGGCTATAGCGGAAACGAAACATCAATAACTGGTATGCCCATGAAAGAAACAACTTCTTCGGTCAAAGCTTTGCACGAGTATATACTTAATCATGAAGAAAAATTTGAAGAAACCCCATTTGGCCAGATTGTGGTTGATGAAATTAACAAAGCTGTTGCTGAAATACCTGAAATCAAGCTAGCTTTAGAGCAAATGTCTATTGAAGCAGATCCTAACCTACAGGCGAATGTTCAACAACTTGGAAGAGAATATGCAACAGCTACCCTTAACAAGGTACGTGGTGAAATGATAGAAAGATTACCTCAAATGGTGGAAGATATACTTGCTGACATAATGAATCAAATGGATGCAGCCGAATGAAGTACTTAGTTTTGTTGCTTTTTATCCTAGGATGTGGTCCACAATACAAAAGCCAAGCGGAAGTTGTCGTTACATATGATGGAATTGTAGAAGTTCACCACCACCCAGACTATAATACAGAGACAGAACTTAGAAACCACCTTAATGATGACAAACATCCTGATTTTATTATCTTTTCTTCCCCTTATTGTGGTGCTTGTACCGATCTAAGACACAGATTAAACGATCTAGGTTGGAGAGATAAGGTAATTGTGTTGAATTTTCATGAAGAATGGGTAAATTTAATTGCTAATTATGTTGGAATCACTGCTGTACCTTCTATGATCATAGATAAAGACAAAGGAAAGACAAAATCACTTATCTATGTTGGTCCCGGAGAGATAGGTAGGCAACTTTATAAACACTTGGAGACAAAAAAATGAAAGAAATGAAGCTAATAATGGAAAATTTTCGCAAAAACATGACCGAAATGTTCGGAGCAAGACGAATGTCTGATGAAGAGATGGAAGATTTGCGAAAAAGAGATCCAAAAATGTATGGATTTATGATGAAATCTAGAAAATCAAAAGAAGTTCGTGATCAGGCTATAGAAATGACCGCTGCAGGTGTCGAAAAAGATATTCTAGACGAATACGAAGGCAGATACGACACCGTGCAATCTCTTATTGATGATGAAATGGAAGAATTTGACACTGGTGAATTAAAAAGAAGGCTAAAAATAGCATTTAATGATAATTTATTAAGCTTAGGGGACAAGAGCGGAGTCCCAGCTGACGAAAAAGATATGTTCGCCATGGTAAATAAGTTAAATATCTTAGCAATTGCCGGCCAAGAGAATCTAGATGATGATTTGCCGTCAGATCAAGAAGACAACCCTGGTGTAGATCCAGGTGAAGGCGGAAATTATTAAAAATTATGTGTATTATTTGTATTGAGCTTGAAAAATCTTTGATTTCTCCGAAACAAGCACAAAAAAATCTTGAAGAGGTCGCTTCTGAAATGGATTTAGAGCATCTTTTAGTTGTAGAAGAGAAAATACAAAGAGCAGAAGAGAAAGATCGATTTTTTACTCTCTTAAAGAACGATCAAACCGTTGAATTTTGTTCTGGTTGTTATTGTGACCCCTGTGATTGTGATTGGGGGACAAATGAGTGAAAAAAATACTGATTTTGGCTTTAATTTTTCCATTTTTTGCTGCTGAAGCTTCTCCTAAAACCAAATTTTACGATTTTGACGACCTTTTAATCAATGGCGAATATAAAAAACCTCAAGTGATGTATATTGACGACCAAGCAAAGGTAAGATTCGAAAGATTGTTCAAAATTAAGAAAGATTTCATTCAGAAACTCAGAGATTCAAAAAGAGATACAAGTTTAAGGTAAAACAAAACTAGTTAATATACACTTTTTCTTAAGGAAGCCATAATATGTCAAAAAAAATCAAATTATCACAAATTAAACAACTAATAATAGAAGAAATCAAAATTCTACTCGAACAAAGCTTAAAAATGGATGCCATCGCTGCATTATCTGGCAGTTTGAGAAAATTGTTCTCCGGTGGAAAAGATACTTTAAATTTAAGCGCTAAGCTGCGTAAGCGCAGAGCCGCTAGAAGACCAGGTGCTGAGCCTAGGCTCAAAGTTGCAAAAAACAAAGAATTAAAAGCAAAGCGCGACGAACTTGAAAGCGCTATGAAGATACTAGATGGCGAAGCCTTCAAAAATGTTATGACAACAGCTAGTAGACCACCGGGCTTGGCATCATTTGATCCTAAATACGCAGATGAATTAATACAATTAAGAAAGTTTTTAGATGATGTTATAGACAATGTTGATGAGTACAAACAATTCGGCAAAAGAAGAAGAGAAAAGGCATTAAAAAAACAATTTGAAAAGAATACGAAAATAGTTAGAGACAGATTAAAAAAAGCAGAAGAAATGACTCCAACACGGAGCCGTTTTTCTGCGCTTGCTGACTCTGCAAAACTTGGAGATGATGTTCAACCTAAATCTGTAAAACCCACAGAACCAGAATTAGATAAGATTGCAGATGAACTGGAGGATATTTCAAAGGGCAATGTTCCTGAAGGAATGGGTCTCGATGATACAATTGACCAAATACAGATAAATTTTAGTGATGATGCGTACAAAGCGCTTGAAAATAAGCTAATTGCTGGTGGTGTTGTTGTAACCGCCGCCGGCGCCTTGGCAGCACTGGCTCTTAATGGGGATGGTAAAAGGGTAAAGGCTGCTCTTGCTACCCAGGATAATGGTCAAGATCCAGCACCAGCTGCACCAACTGCAGCACCAACACCATCGACACCATCAACACCAACAACACCAACAACGACACCAACAGCAACATCAGCTTCTACAACACCCACGGCACCCACGGCACCGGCAGCAATACCTGCTGCGCCGGCGAGTTCAGGTGACGCGCTTGCTCAATTGGCCAGTTTAGATGTGGATCATAAAAACCGGCCGGAACTCACCGATAAGGCCAATAAAAATTGGAATAAGATAAGAGCAGGCTTCATCGCTGTCAGAAGAGCGTTAAGAGATGAAGTCGCTGGTAAATACGGAAATGAAAGTATTGGTGTCGGTGTTATGGACAAAATGCTGCCGGCAAGTTATGCACAAGTTGGACCCACAAAGCCTTTGATGATTGCGAAAAACGAAATCATCAGTGCACTTATATATTTTTCCAAGAAAGGTATAGGTGTTAGATATGGATCCACAGATATAGAGATATCCGCATCAGACATGAAAAAGCTAATTAATGATGCCATACAAGGTAAGTACAGTTTTTCAGGAGCAGCGACAAGTAGTGATAGGTTACAAAAAGCTCTGGCAAAAAGTTACGGACTTGGCGCCGGCGGGGAAAAGGTGAGACTTAAACCGCTACAACTACAAGAAGAAAAGAACAAATCTTTCGATTTAGAATTCAAAAAGTGGTCTAAACTGTGGAAGTAAACTTCTACAGTCAAACTCCTAAAACAAAAACTACTTATACTGTATAATAACAGTAGTATAGGTGCACCCCATGAAGCAAGTTAGCAGAAAATTCCTTGAAGAACAAGTAAAGTTATCACTAAAAGAGATTGGTGTGCAAGATGTCGGGCCCGGATCTGCATCATCAAAGGATGACAACATAGACCTAAACCGAGTAAAGTCAGTTGGTCAGGCAGTTATTCCAATTTGGAACTTTATCAAAGAAATGGCGATTGGGTCGGATCAATCTTACGATGATGTGTTACAGTGGGCTAAAGACACCGAATCATATGGGTTAGGTCGCTCAAAGTATATTGCCAAAGCGCTCGATGCTGTTCCAAAAATGAAAAAAGGACCTAATGCAGGTATAAACCAAACAGCACTTAGATTTTTGGATATTGAACCTATAGCTGAACTTGAAGATGATTTGAAGTCGACTGGACTTATCACAATCAAGTTTAACAATCTTCTTCCAGAAATGTCGAAACTAGCAAACGACACAACTAATAGAATTTTAAAAGAAAAATCAAAAAAAAGCCGTGGATTCTTTGATACCTCTTTAGAAAAATCTATAGAAGAAATACTAAAAAGATCACTGTATGGCGTAGAGATGGGCATTGATGAACAAGTAGGTTCTCAAGCCGGTAATCTAAATTCTGAATTTTTATATATAGGTCTAGACCAACTAGCTACAAAATATGCTTTAAATAAAAGTGGTGTGTTGTCATTTGATGATTGGCCGAATAATGCAAACTTAACCAAATCTTCATCTGGTGAAATCGAAATATACAAAAGAGCCTCAGGCGATAACATTGAGAGATACGCAAAACAAATAATAAAACTCATAAAAAATAATAGCTCACAAAAACGAATAAAAAATCTTGTAGAAAGAATTATAACTTCTCAATTTACTTACCTTAGAAACACAAGTATTCAAGAAGTAAAGCTTAAAATATTGAAGTCTGATATTCCTGCAGTTATAACTGCAGTTGCAAACTTCAAAAATTTTCAAAATACATCAATGAAAGCTCTCTTCGGCGCCGGCGATATAGCTCTTTCTTTGGGTTCTACACTGGCAGCTGTAATGTCGGGGGGTATGTCTTTGCTTTTAACTACACCTGGTAAAGCTATGGTGCGAAAAAGTTTGTCTGCTGTTGTTAAAAAGCATGTTCTTGAAAAAACGCTAGTTAAATCTATTTCTGCAATTAATAAAGGTAAAAAACTGGGCATTCGCGCCGGCGGCACTTTTAAAGCCAACCTGGCAGCGGCCGGCATAGTTTATGGTGGCGGGGCCCTTCACGAAATGGGTAATTTTACTAACAGCTTGGCTAGCCTGCGCAAATCAACGGCCAAATATCTTAAATTAGTTAAGGAAGGAAAGCTTAACAAAATCGAAGAAAAATCTACTTTCTATGATATGGAAATTTCACCAATTATAAAAAAAATTGAAAAAAAACACTATGAATCAGTAAAAGAATATTTTCAAATCATAGGGATGGCACCGGAAACAATAGATATTATGTTGAAAAAAGAAGATGATGGTACTTATGCCGCTACAAATCAGAATTATTTTTTTGGAAACAAATTTAAAACAAACTTTCTTAATCATAGCAAGTCCGGGGACGATGCGGAACAATATATACTTGAAACTATCTACCAACTTGCGCAAAATTTGAAAGACTTTTCAAAAGAGGCTGCAAAACAAGATATGACACCAGATAAGGATGTATCCGCTATGAAAAAAGCTGCGGCAGCTGTTGAAGATATCATGCCCAAAGAAGTGGAAGTTAAGATTGTGGACCCAGATCAAGAAGATTCTATAGAAGATCAAGAACTAGAAGCAGAAGAAGCAGAAGAAGCAGAAGAGAGGGAAGTTAAGAGCGATATTTCTCAAGACAAGAGAGCGTCCGATAAAGAAGATTTATCAAGCGACGAGATGCTACGCAGGCTTATGAATAAAAAGACAGTAAGAGAACAAAATTCCAACTCAGTGGTAATAGAAATACCTAAATGGTCTAGAAAAGATAAAGGTAATGCCGGAAACGAACAAGGTCAATTAGTTATCGCAAACCTTAAAAAGGCGGTTAATCATTACATTGGTAAAGGTAATGAAATAATAATAAAAGAATTACCTGAAAATTTGAAAAGTGATCCGTATTACACAAATATAGTACAAAAGACACAAGATTATATAAATAGTAAAAAGCCAACGGCCGCCGTGGCAACTACAGCACCAGATGCTGGGTATGATACTGATAAAAGAAAAATCAAAAGAATAAGAAGAAGTGTTGGCTTTAAAGATGTAGCTTCGTTAAATAAACCTTCTTTAGCAGGAAAGTTAACACTAGGCTCTGGTGGGACTGGTAGTAGTGCAGACCAACACGAAATAGTGAAGAGCCTATTAGACCCCAAAGAGGATCTGTATAAATCATTCTCCACAGCCTTCGGCTTAACCGTATCTGATTTATATGGGTTTAATCGCGGCTTAGAAGTTCGAGTTAGAGAAATTGCATCAGGATCAAAAGACTTGACTGAATTCAGAGACAATAGAATTAATTATCTAAAAAATAATGTTCATAAGATAAAAACTAGTAGATGGAGAAAAGAATATAAAGCTGAAATTTCTCTTGCAGGTAATGACCCCGCAAAAATAGAACAGATAGAAAAAAAGATTGCTTTTTATTACAGACCAAGATATATAGTCTTTTTAAATGTTACATCTTTAAATGGTACTTTGTCTGATTTGTGGGAAGATGATAAAATAACAGATATTTCTTTCTCTTTTGAACCAAACACTAACAGAGTGTACGTAAATTCCACCGGTGCAACTTCTACTTACAAAGGAATGAGTAACCCTACTATAGTAAACGGAATTATTAAAATAATTTCAATTTATGCGGCCGCTGCAGCTGCTGCGGTGGTTCGTGCAACACAAATTTCAGAACAAGAACCAGAACAAGCAGATAACATGAAAGAGTTTATAAGATTTGGAAACTCTTTGTCGACAGTGTTGAATGGAACTCTGAAGATGTTAAATTCCTCAACTTCTCCTTTGAGGAAAGCATATGCAATTTTTTCTGCAAATACAATATTCAACGCAATGGAATAGCAACATACTAATTATTAATAAACTGAGGGTGCAAATTGAGTAACAATATAAAAAAACAAGACTTAAAAGATTTAGTATGTGAAAGCGTAATGCTTCGCGAGTTTTCTGCTTATGGCTGTGAGCAAAAGCCCGGAAGAGTCATCGGTTATAACCCTTTTTCAAAAAAATGTATAGATATAACAGACTATGAGGGACCAGGGGAACCAATACAAGTCAAAAAAACAGATAAAAAAGACGATGAAGATAAAACAATAGCTCAAGCTACCCTGGGAGATATACCAGATATAATTGTGAACGCGTTCACTAAAGCATATTCAAGAGATGAGATGGAAAAGTGTATCAAGGAACATCCATATTTAACAGGTTTTGGGTTTCTTTACAGCTCTGAGTTTGCAAAGCTGGGGAGTACAGTTGGTAAAGTAGGGGCCCAGAAATTAGTATCTTTAACCACCGATAGTGTATCAACTGAGATGAAAAATGCCTTAGAGGCTGAAGCGAAAGCTCTTCTCGATGCAGAAGACGCGAAATTAAAGGAGACGTTGAGTTGGAAGCGGGGCCTCAAAGCCGCAAAAGTGTGGGGATCAGGATTATACAAAATTAAGAAGTATCTAATTACAGCCCTACCCTTTATGGTATATGGTACAACAAAGGCATCTGAATACTTTGAGCTTTTTGATGATCCTCTTATTGTAAAAGGTTTGAATTATGTGAATAAATTCACAGAAGATACTGTAAGGGGGACTAAACTAAACGGACTTTCTTGTATGTTGGCCGCGGCCTTTTTAACTAGGTCTCTATTATACGCTTCTAAGGTCAGCATGAAAGCAATTCCAGCAGCCATAAAGGGAACATTTAAAATACCATTAGCAATATCAGATGCAGCAAACACAGGATTTATTAGAGGGTCTATAAGCAGAGCTATAAAAAAAGCTGGTAATACTCCGCAGCTTAACTTGTTTTCGGCCTTAACAAAAGGTAAACGAAAGCTTGTAAGTGGAGATATCATAGTAGATGATGGTATGCTAAAGTACACGGGAAAAGATATAACTTACAAAATATCAGACTTACAAGACCAAGTATTAAAAAAAGAACTTTTATCGCTGTCAACAGACGGAAAAACAGTTACTCTTAGTGCTGATACTTTAAACAAAGAATTGAATCAAGTATCCAAAAAACTAGAGGAAGTCGTAGAAGAAGGAGTTACAAAATCAGCAGCTAAGTTTAAAGATTCGAACTTTCTGAAAACTATTAGAGGGTTAAAACAGGCTGCTAACGTGTCATCTCGTAAAAAAGGTGTAAAGTTTGCTTCGAAAGCAATTAATAATTTAGTTAGTACTTCGGAAGTAGCTGTAAACAAATTTGTTAAAGAGGCTGATAAGCTTGATGAACTTTTTGAACCGCTAGCCGCGGGCTTTAAACAAAATTCATCTGTTCTCAATAAAGCTAAAACTGATATACTCAATGGGAAAAGTATTGATGATGCTATCGAAGGTACCGGGGTGAGAAGTGACGAACTTAAAAAACCACTTAGGGAATATCTTAATCAGTTTAATGATGTTGTAATTTTAGAAAAAGGTCTTGCAAAAGAATTTGCAAGACTTAAAGTGATTTATAGAGATAAATCTGGCTTCTTTGATGCTTTCCCTACTCTTGTTAAAAGTAGAGCACATAACAGAGTCGCGAAAATGAAAAACAGTCTTAGAAAATACAAGCATGCAGAAGTAGCACTAAGCGCTCTTTTTACAGGAGGTAAACTTGTTCTAGTTTCGCCGGCAGCTGCCATCGCTGGGTCATATGCTATAGAAGTGGCCGACCATACTACTTTTGACCAAATTGCTGCAAATATGTTTAAAGAAATAAACATTGCTAAATTTTTAAAGGACGAAAATGCAGTTCAAATGCCAGAAGTAGATCCTAAAAAATTGTTTAATGAATTCAACAAAAGAGTTCAAGCGGAAAGCGCGATTTCTTTTCTTTCTGATAATACAAAGTTAAAGACTCAAAGCTTTAATAATACATTAAATGACAAAAACTCTAAAAATTATAAAATACTTGACAAAATTTTAAATGAAGGAAGAAAAGTAACATCTATAAGGCAAGAAGCAATACAAGTGGCTTTTGTTGAGTTTATCGATGCTGTATTTGACATGGATATAACAGAGACTGGAAAACCAACTGCCCAAACAACACAGGTTGCTCCAGTAACACCTTTACCTGCAACTACTCAAACACAAGATCAACAACAACCAGAAACATTAGCTCCTTCAGTGCCGGATACTACTATGGTACCTGCAGGGGCACCACAACAATATACTCAGAAAAATTCCAAAAGAGAAACAGTTTACGTAATCGGAGACAGTACTGCAGTTGGAATATTGTCAGCTGTGGGAAATCTCACAAAGGGTCAAACATATAATGATAAAGTTGGTGTATGGGATGATGGTACAAAAAACCCGGGTAAAAAACCTAAACAATATAATTGGAAAAAGCTTAAATGGAATAATGCTGTAAAGTTAGCAAAAGAGAATTCTGCACCTGGTTGGAATCCTGTCCAATATACTAGCTACAGTGGGCATGATGCTTATGGAGGTGCCCACACAACAACAATAAGGAGCAAAGTTTTAAAAAGACTTGAACAAGAACCAAACTATAAGCCACAAATGGCAATCATTCACATGGGCTATAATGACCATAAGGCCATAAAAACTAAACAAAATTTTAAGGATATTATTGATGCCTTAAAAGAGAGAGGTGTCAAAGATATAAGAGTGATTGTACCAAATACTGAAGAAGAAGACTTTAAGCCTACAAAAATATCAAGAAACGATTTTTTAGCTTATTTTAATAATGCAAAAAGAACGCGTGATGCTATAAGGGGCCTAGATGTAGACCCTAGTGTTACATTCATTCAGAATCCATCTGGGGGGTCCGGGCGGTTCAAGAGTGATGGTATACACTTTACAGGGTCAGGTAGCAAAAAACTTTTTGACGATGCTGTGGCTGGTGTAAAATTCACCCCAATGAAGCCAAGTACTCAAGCTCAAGCTAAGCCAGAGCCTGCAAATGTTCCTGCTGCCCCAGGAGTTAGGGAAGATATAAAATTGGACAAAAGACTTGAAGATGCAGGCGGAGCCCCTGCAACAGCTAAAACAAAAGAAGCTATACAAAAAATGTTTAAAAAAATGGGAATGGATGAGGAAAGATATGCAAATTTTGTTAAGGCGATTGCAACAAAAGAATCTGGTGGTAAAAACAACAAAGAAGCTTATGAAAAAAACAAAGCAAACGCATTGGCCATACTTAATAAAAGTGGAAATAAGTCTGGTGGGAGTTACATAGGAAAATTTCAAATAGGTTGGGACCGGCTGTATCGCAACGAAGCAGCGCGCATGCGGAGAAAATATGGCCTACAAGATCTGATCCCTGCAGGGACTGAGACCTTTCTAGATGGCCCGAAAGGAAAAAAAGTGAAGAGGAGCAGGATGGGTGCAAGAGAATATATAAATTTTGTTCTGTCTCCGGAGGGCTACCAGGCTCAGGAGCTTATTTTCCTACATTTTGCAGAAAGAAATTATAGCGGATGGATCGGGCGCGCAGCAATTAAAAATGCTCAGGCTTTCGGAGGAAAAGAAAGGGTAGGTTTGGCTGCGTTGGCTCACAATACTGGTGGCCCTAGTGCGAAATTCTGGGATCAAAGAAGAGAACAGTACCGGAAAACTGGAGATACAAAATATCTCAAGATGATGTGGGCTATTCAAGATGGAAATGGAACGCCTGGTGAGAATTTTTATAGAGATTCTGTTAAGCGCGCTTTCGGGTACAATATCCCAAGATTGCCCATGGGAAAAAGAAGTTTGCAAGCCAAATATAGTGTATCTAAGAAAACTAGAAAAAATGGCACTACATACAAAATTATAGACGGTGCCGGGGGTGAAGAATACTGGGCCGAACTTTATCCGAATAAAAAAATAACTGATTATTATGACAAAAATGGTGTGCCTAAGCTCGCGCCTAGGTCTGTTGCAAAAACTGTAAAGGAGACGTTAATTATGACAAAAAGCACATTAAAAGATTTTGTATCTGAAGTGATAAAGGAAAATTCTGGACAAGGGTATGCAAAGTATCCTTACAACCCTTCAGCTACAGATGAAAATGAACCAACAGAAGATTATATGGAAGAATGGAAGGCGTTATCTGTAGAGTTGATTAGAGATGAAAGTAGAAACACTGCAATTGAAATTGCAAAGCTTTTAGTTAAAGATCTGGAACTCTTTGAGGATGTCTTAGATCTAGCCGGTCAGAATCAATCGATTGGGACCGAGATATTAACAAAGTTAAAACAAAATAGAGAAAAAAGCTAATATATGATATGGTAAGGTTATGAAGCATATTGTAAATAAAAAGTGGGTCACCGGGAGTGATGAAAATATAGATTTTTATGACCTCTTAAAACACACTCGAGAATATGTACGTAACGGTGCCAAAATTTTTATAGGGTCAGACTCTTTTATATCTAAGCAAAAAGTCTGCTTTGCTTCTGCTGTTTGTCTTCACGGAGGAGATGAAGGTGGAAGATATTTCTTTTATAAAGAAACACTACCCAAGTATCAGTTTTCCAACCTAGTAGGAAGAATAACAGAAGAAACCAGAAGATCTATTGAAATAGCATGTCTGTTTATGGATGAATATGGGATTAATCCACAAAATATCGAACTACACTTAGATGTAAGTCCGTTTGGGACCAATAATGGCACTTCTAAGTACTCGGATATGCTTAAGGGATATGTACAAGGTTATGGTGTTGACTATCGCCTTAAGCCTGATGCCTGGGCCTCACAGACAATAGCGGATAAACATTCAAAATGAGTAAAAAAGGTTTATTGGAACAATCAGGCTCTTTTTTTCAAGAAGTTCACTCTGTATCTTTGGATGATCTAGTAGATATATGGATAGAGTCATTTCACCCTTATGGAACTGTTTTAGTTTTATTTGACGTCGGCAAACATTTTAAAACTTTGCAGGATTGTGGAATTTTATGCTCTCAAATGAACTCATACAGCAATAAGATACTCACAATAAGCGTATCTAGTATTAATGAAGCTCTAAAAGTTATGGATAATATCAGTTATGCTGGTATTTCCCCCATTATGTATCTATATGATGATGCGAAACTGATTTTGGATAATGTAGAGCCTTAAAACTAGTTAGTTTTGGTAAAGGTACCAAAAAAATGATAAGAGTAAAAATTGTGCCAAACGATTCTAGAAAAGTAGCAAAAGTTGTAATCATAAGTGACGATATGGTGCTGATGATGAAGAGGTCAAACTATGTCGAAAAATATGCGGGCGAATGGGACCTTCCGGGTGGGCACATAAAAGTAGGTGAAGCACTTGAGGCAGGGATGGCTAGAGAAGTAAAAGAAGAAACAGGTTTAAGAATAGAAAACCCAGTTTTTATACAAGATATAGACAATTTATCCTTCTTTTATTGTGAATACGATAATGAGCCAATAAAATTGAGTCATGAGCACACTGCTTTTAGATTTTTCCGTGCAAAAAACTTAAATCCTAACACTAAATTTGAAAAAATAGCCTTAAAAGCTTTGGAGATGTATAATGATTAAACTTTCAATAACAAAAGATGACATAAATTTCGGACCTGAGTTTAACACTGGTCTTTTGAAACCTAAAAACACGTTATATCCTAAATTTTGGAAAGATAACGATTTGAACCCAATTGTTGCAAGAAAGCTTATGCAAATTGCAGATGATGTTATAAAATCTTTAGATTTAGGTGTAGAAGTTGAGGATGTTATTATTACAGGCTCTATTGCTTCTTACAATTGGCATGAAATGTCTGATATCGATTTACATATCATGCTTGACTTTGATAAAATTGACGATAACTTTGATTTAGTTAAAAAAATGTTAGATCAATTACGAATTAACTGGAATAAAAAACACAACATCCTAATAGATGGTAAAGAAGTGGAACTATATTTTCAACACTACACAGAACCCCACGAAGCGAATGGTATCTGGTCTTTAGAGCTTGAAAAATGGTTAGCTCAACCAGTAAAACTAAATCCGGAAATAGATATTATAACTACAGAGAAAAAAGCTGAAGCAATCGCAACACAAATTGAACATTTATTTAATATGTTTCATGAAAAGAAGTTTAAAGAAACATATGAATATGCTGGTAAAGTAAAAGTTAAAATTGCAAGAATGAGACAATTAGGGCTATCAGACCAAGGTATTTATTCCCCAGAGAATCTAGCATTCAAAATGTTAAGGAATGCTGGGTACCTTGAAAAGCTTTCTGCTTTAAAAATTGAAGCTTATGATCGAATGATGTCTCTTTCTTTGGCTAAAAAATCAATTGATGAAAACAAGCTCTGGAGAAACTATTTAAATCAGGGGGATATTTAAATGCCTTTTAAAAGAAAAAAAAATTGTGTGTTTAAAATTACTAAAAGTGGCAAACAGGGCAAAAAAAAGGGTTGTTCGAAATCTGTCGCGAAAGCAAAGAAGTATATGAGTGCACTTTATGCAAATTCTGATGATACGATGTCTGAAATAAAAGATTACTTTCGTAACCAAGAAGATAAAGAGTACTTAGAATTTGATGACCACCCGCTTTCTGATATAGAGTCTTTGATGGACCCGAATAAGCCAGCGCCATGGGATCATTTAAACAATGATAAGAATGATGAAGATGTCGACATAGATGTAAAGGAGAAAAGATGAATTTTTTTGATTGGATGAATATGAATATGATAATTGATATTGCATGTATTGTTTTTTTTGGAGCTGTAATATGGAAGTTTCGAAAAAACAAAATAGACACGCTAGAAATGGAAAAGAAAGTAGAGATGCATAGAATAGCCATAATGCAGTTAATAGAAGAAACACAAACTTTAGAACAAGAAATTATATCAGTGGCAAAAAACCCACAAGCCGCAAGAAGAAAGTTTAAACAAAAGCAATAATATAGTAAGATACAATAAACAGCGAAAGGATAATAAATGATTGCTGATGTTGTAGTAGATCTTCAATACGGAGACTGCGGAAAAGGAAAAATTGCACATGCCTTATGTAGAGAACGAAAGTATACGCATGTTATTCGCTATAATGGGGGCTGCAACGCTGGTCATACCATTTATCATAACGGACAAAAGTTTGTAACACACCACATACCTTGTGGTGTGTTTTTTGGAATTAAATCTATCATTGGACCTGGATGTGTGGTTCATGTAGAAACATTTTTAAAAGAATTAAATGAGCTAGAAGAAGCTGGTATTCCTGCTAAAAAATTAGTTCATGTTGCAAATAATGCACACCTTATTACTGATTTTCATAGAGCAGAAGATGGGAAAGATGAGGCTATTGGTACTACAAAGAGAGGAAATGGACCAGCTTACAGAGATAAATATGGTAGAAAAGGCATAAGGGCGATGCATGACCCTAGATTGCAGCCTTATATTATTAGCATATATCATGAACTTTACGAAAACGAAGAATATAATGAAATTGAAATTCTTTTCGAAGGCGCCCAAGGATTTGGTCTCGATGTTGATTGGGGTGACTATCCTTATGTTACTTCTTCGCATTGTACCGTTGGCTCTGCTTTGTTAAATGGAGTTCCAGCTAAAGCCATTAGAGATGTTTGGGGTGTAGCTAAAATTTACGAAACTTATGTTGGGGCTAAATCTTTTGAGGGCCCTGATGAAATCTTTGATACGATTAGAGAAATTGGACAAGAGTATGGCGCAACAACTGGTCGACCAAGGCAAATTAATTGGCTTGATTTTGATATGTTAAAAATGGCAACCAGAATTAATGGATGTACAAAAGTTGTGTTTAATAAGATGGATATTCTTGAAGGTTTAAACTCTTGGTGTTTATATGACGGACCTAATTTATACCAATTTGAGTCAAGAGGTGATATTGAGCTTTGGCTTTCCGGAAAATTAGAACTAGAAGTTGATGAAGACATTGATGTTATCTTTTCTGGGGATAAAGAATTTATTTAAGTAATAGTTATAGTATGGCTATTAAATCTGAACACTTAACTTCTGACTATACTATCGACACTCACAGTGATTTATTGGATGAGTATGATGGGTCCTTAGCAGATACCGCAAAAGCCCTTCCTATGAGATTAAAAGCAATTGGGCCCTTTAATCTAAGACTTCAACCAACAGTTGGTCACTATAAAACTTTTCTCGGAGAACAGAAATCGTAAAACTATTTATCATTAGAGGTTTTTGCGTATCATGATCGACCAATTAAAACCATTAATAGGAAAGTTGGCATTTTTTGCACAACAAAAAATGGGTTTTGCACGCCCACCAAAATTATTTTTAAAAAATGATAAATCAAACGCAGGTATGCCACTAGGTAAAACTGCATACTATGATCCTGATCAAAAATCAGTGACTTTGTTTGTTAGCAGTAGACACCCAAAAGATATATTAAGGTCATTCGCACATGAACTAGTTCATCATACGCAAAATCTCAGGGGTGATCTTTCAGCAGAAAAAATGGGCTCTATGGGTGCAAATTATGCTCAGGAGAACGATCATATGCGAAATATGGAAATGGAAGCCTATTTACAAGGTAATATGTGCTTTCGCGATTGGGAAGATAGCCTTTCCGATGAAGAAGCAAAAAAATATAAAATAGCAGAGTCAAAATTTTTAAAGGAGAGTAAAACAATGACTACAAAAATAACAAAAGAGTTTCTTAAAGAAACGATCAGAAAAATAATTGAAGAGCAAATCGGTATACCGGAAAAGGACGTTAGAGTTGTGGCATCACAAGTGATTAAGGCACTGAGTAGTGGTCGTAAAGATTTTCCAGCTTCTTACGTTAGTGGCATGCAAAAAAGGTTGCTCAAACTTAACACCGATGAGGCAGATAGGTTAGTAAAGGGATTAGCTAAAGCAGCTATGGGTAATGTTCGCGGAGCCGAGGGATTTGATGTACAAGCAGCAGAAAGATCCGCAGATGAACAAATTGCAGCCAGAAAATATCAGGGTAATAAAGCCGGCCGTGGAATTGCAGACCTTTATGGTGATAAAATGAGACAAGCTAGTTCACTAAGAGAAGAAGAGATAGAAGAAGGTGACGGTTCAGCGTCAACAGTAGCACCAGGCCACTATTGTATCCACCATGGCGGCATTCAACATGAAGGAAAGATTGTTGCAGCAGAGGCTGTACAGCACGTAGAACCAGACGAGAATGGTTTTATCAGCCATTATGATATGATGCTTGAAGACGGTACAATACTTGAAGATGTCTCAGCTTCAGATATTCAGATTACAAATGCAACACTTGAGTCTAATCATGGCCGTCGTGGCGATGATCATAAACCAATGAAACCAAAGAAAAAAGCAAAAATGGAAGAAAACGAAGAACTCGAAGAAAAGAAAGGTAAGAAAAAGCCTGGTTTGAAGAATCCCAAAAAGGCTGACCTTAATAAAGATGGAAAACTTTCTAGCTACGAAAAGAAGCGAGGCAAAGCTATAGAAAAGAGTATGGCTTCCGAATCTAAAGTTCAAACACCAGAGGAAGAGAACACTCTTTACGAGCAGAGATTTACTCCAAAAAACAACAGATTATACGAAAAACTTGTAAAACAGTGGACCAAGTAATATAGGGTAAAACTATGGATAAAAAACTCCTATTAGAAGGTGCTGTCGCTGGGCACATGAACCACATTTATGATAACGGTGAAATGACCTTCGGGGAGTTAAAACAACTTCTTCAGGCGATCGCTGACGGTAGGGTAAGAGGTACTGAAAAGACTGATGGCCAGAACATTTTTCTCTCCTTTAATGTTCGTGACCAGAAAGCTAAAGCTATCCGAAATAAAACCCAAATAAAAGCAGGTGGTCTAGATGTTGAGGAATTTGATGACTTTTTTGCTGAACATCCATCACAAGCTCTTCGTGCTAGTTTTGTTGAAGCGCTTCAAGCGTTTGAAACTGCGATAAAACAAATTGACGAAGAAACACAAGAGAAAATATTTGGCTTAGATAACGAAGTATACTTTAACACAGAAGTTATGAATCCTGGTACACCTGGATTAGATGAAGAAGATCCTAGGAGCAAGGGAACTACCAATGTTATACCTTATGATAAAAAAACATTGCTTATTCACAGGGTAGGGCATGGAGCTTTTGAAAAAGAAACAGCAAAAAAATTAGATACAGATGTGTCTAGAAATTTTGAAACCCTAGAAAGGTCAATAATGGGTATGTCTACAGAGGACCCTGCTGTTTTTTCTGTTGAAACTAATCAAATTAAAAAATTACCCCCGATGAAAGAAAAAGAGATTGTACCCGGTACAATCTCAGAAATTGACAACATTGTGCGTGATCAGGGTTTAAATGATCAATCCACTATAAATGATTACGTTATCTCTCAAGTTGTACCAATTATAAATAATTTTGGATTAACAGAAGACAGAAATAAAATGATCCTAAAGAGACTGATGATGAGTAAAGGTGGGCCGACACTTCGACAAATAACATCAGGTATACCTTCTGAGTTGAGTGATGAAATTAGTGCATTTATAAAATCTTTCAAATATGCTGAATATACAAAAAATCTTCAAAACATATTACACAACTTTTCAGTATCTGCGATTGATGGTTTAGAATCGGCTTTTATCTCCGACAATCAAAAACAAATAAAGTTTTTACAGTCTGAATTACAAGCATCTATTAGTAAAATTGAAAATTCTTCAAACGAAAGAGCAAAAAAAGAATTAATCAACCAAATGGAAAAGCTTAAATCTGCAAAGGGTATTAATACTCCTTCTGAAGGTTTTGTTTTTGATTGGAATGGAGTCACATACAAATTAACTGGAAACTTTGCTCCAGCCAATCAGATCTTGGGTATGGAGCGTTTTCAGCGCTTTGGACCTATAGAGCCAGCCTCGGATGAAGAACAGAGCTTACAGGGCGAAAATGAGCCTCTTACAATTGCAATACTGCCTGGGTCTTTCAAACCGCCACATAAAGGTCACCTTCGAGCCCTTGAAGCAATAGAAGAACGCTCTCAGGGCGGCGAGTTGCCAGAAATTGACAAATACCTAGTAATCATTTCCAGTCCAAGCTTGAAAAGCTCTAGGCCATTGCCAATGTCTGGTAAAGTGATAAGCGCTGAACAAGCAAAACAGATGTGGATGGTTATGTTAGATAAATCTCCAGTAAAAAATAAAGTACAATTAGTATCTGGTGACAGTGGGGCTGCATCTCCAATGTTAATAACTTACCAATTTGTACAAAATGAGCCCGACCCTACTAACTTATTAGTCGCACCCGAGAATGCAAAAGTTGTCCTCGTGGTTGGTGATAAGGAAGATGACGCTAAAAGGTTTGGAGGAATGAGAGAAAAAGTCGCAGAAAAACGACCAGATATAGAACTTTTTCCTGGTGTTGTCCCTGTCGCGAAACATGATTCAGAATATGTAAAATTTATGAAAGATCCAAATAATCAAATGATAAGGTCTAAAATGAAATCAAACTTTCAAGATTTTAACGCAAGTGACATGAGGTTTATGTTAGATTTCGCGACGAAAGATCCAATTGGACTAGAGTTACTTAAGTTTTATGTTCCATATCCGGATGACGCTTTGGCTTACATGGGAATTATGGGCTTAAATCCTGCAGATAAAAAGACTGGTGAGGAAGATCAAGTTCAAGAGCCGGAAATTAATCCGGAGGAAGTTGATATTTCAGGACTTAAAGAAATTGTTTTTAATGAGGCTGGAATTTTTTACGAAGCTTTTAAAGCTCAACATGCACCGAAAGGGAAACCTGATTCTGGACCTTTTCAAGAAAAGCAACGAGAACGGCTTGCGAGGGCCCACGCATACTATTTAGATAAGGGTAGGAAAGATCTAACCAAGTATGGTGGGGGTTTTCACCTTGATAGACCAAAGAATATTTCTAACGCTTTTTTAGCTGAAGAAGAAATTGAAGAAGTAAGTGCATCTCCGGCGATTACTGGATATACAATGCCAATTGGTAAAACTAGAAAATATAAGAGGAAAGATGAAATGAATCTAAAACAAGAAAAAAGACTTCGAGTCAAAATAAGAAAAGGGTTGAAAGAATTTTTTGATCTAAAATCACTGAAACATGAAGAAACTGTATCTGCAATTCTAGAAGAACACAAACTTAGAGTAGAGCTTCGTAATATTATTCTAGAACAATCATTAAATGAAGCTGAAGATCCAACTGTAGATGTGCATGATAATACAGGTATTAATACTCTTAAAGATTTAATGAAAAATACAAATGTCTTGTCTACATTAAGAACAGTTTATAAAACTTTAACAACAGACGAAAACCAAAAAAGAAGTTTTCGAGCACATATTATAAAGTGGACGCAAGACACCTTAGCGCCTGTAAAATTAAATGATACCGATGCTGAAGGGATAGCAGAACAAGTTGATGTCGACATTCAAGATAAGTTTATAGATGCATCCGATGGCGCACCAGAGCCTGAGCCGGAGCAAGAGGAGCAGGATCCCATGCAGCCTATAGAAGGTGAAGATACAACCGGCAGAAATAAAGCTGAAAGAGTGTATCCAACTATAGAAAAGTCTATAATTGATTATTATGCGGAATTAGATAATTCAGAAGATCAAGAGATGTTTTATGATTATTTGATCGCAAATTTAAAGCTTTATTTTGATAAGTGGGATGGAGAAATGTCAAAGGGCGTAGATGAGCCTACGAATGACGAATATGAACAAGCAAAGCAAGCAATTTAAAAAAGTCTTGAAATTATTAATCTAGCATGTTACCCTAGGTAGGATGGTTGGTATTAAAGCAATAAAAGATAATTCTTTAAAAAATAATAAATTTATTTCTAGTAATAAAAACTATAATTTAAAGAATAAATTATTAAATCAAAATAAAATAAATAAAGATTTTTTAGAAAAGTTAAACCTTATAACATTAGAAGATCTCATAACACTTAAGCTTTTATCCAGCGCCGAGGGACTGAAAGGAAAATTATATAATTTTCCTTTTCTTAAATATTCACATGATATATGCAAAGAAGCAGTGGTTCGCTTCGCGCTGTCTATGGCCAGTAATAGACGAGAAGCTTCTTTAATATTAGGTATGAAAAAAGCTGATTTCATAAAATATGTAAAAGAATATAATCTATTAGAGGAGTACAATTATGATCGTGGAACAAAAAAGAATAACCAAACCTTGGG
>CAACVD010000366.1_pt1 | contig 21810 bp, 38 predicted proteins | sample 2381771 | NCBI WGS metagenome assembly CAACVD01 (sample SAMEA5211965, study PRJEB30684) | marine metagenome | biome: Marine; feature: Epipelagic; material: Water | collected 2015-10-15 | depth 15 m | reverse complement strand
ATACTCGTACTGCGACACAATATCAACTTGACTTTATTAATGAAAGGATTATAATTATGATATTAAGTAAACTAAAAATGGAACTAGACAGATTGAAATGGCAACTAGACGATAACCTTGAATGGTATAGTAAGAGTGGCGAAGTTTCAAAACACGAACACAATGCATGGGGTTGGCGAGAAGCAGTCGATTACATACAAAAAGAAATAGCTAGATACGAGGAACAAGAAAGGAGTAAAGATAATGGGTAAAGTAAAAGCATGGCTCATGGAACTAGAAGAAAGACGACACGAAGAAAATCTATCTGACTACGAGGAAAAACTATTGACACAACTTGATGAGGATAGAGAAGCCTACGACAGAGCAGAAGCAAGAGTGTGGTGGGAACACGAAGGCAGACTAATAAAAGAAAGGAAAGAAAATGTTGACTAACATTATACTACTGGGGATGATGATTACTATGGCAATAGTAGGATATACTTCAGCATATACTGTGATGAAGAAACAGATTGTGCTGCGAGACATAGAACTACACATGGCATACACTTATATTGGAGACAAACTAGATGCAAGAGCAACAAAGAAAAGAGTACGAAGAACTTAAAGTAAAAGCAATCAATGGCACTCTAAAAATTGTAGAAGCCATGCGATACTTTGAGTTAAAAGACAAAGCAAAAAGAAAGGATAAAGTAGCATGAATATATTTCATTTAGATACTGCACCCGATACATCAGCACGAATGTTGTGCGATAAGCATATACCAAAAATGTTATTGGAAACTTGCCAGATGTTATCAACAGCTGTGAGAAACCAGATCAATAATCTGGCAGATGATGTGTACCCAGTATATAAGAGTGCATATCCCAAACATCCAATGACCATCTGGGTTGGCAAAAGCTGGGAAAATTTTCGTTGGACACTTGAACATGGCAAGGAAATAAACAATCAATATCAATACAGGTTTGGTAAGATACATAAATCAGAACGAGTGCTTGATGTAATAGAATCATTACGATTTACTTTACAGAAATCTTTTGATTTGAATATAGCATTGACTGAACCACCAAGATGTATGCCCGACACATACAAATGGTGCGATCATTACACAGACTCATATAAAGAATATTATTACCACGACAAACAATACTTTGCTAAGTGGGATAAGGGTGTGCCAAAACCTTTTTGGTTTAGAAGAATGGAGACAAAGCATGGCGAATAGTAGCTTAATAAAAATGAGAATGAAAGATCTCAATGATGAGATAGAAACTTTAAATAGTAGAATGAATTTACTAACTGATGAGTTAGAAAATTTAGACAAAGTGTTGCGTGATTACTCACAATACATGATAAGGAAGAGAGTAGAACAGAGAGGGGAACATGGCGAAGAAAAACAAGACAAAGTTTCCGAGAGATAATGTTATGTTTGCTAAACATATGTATGAGTTTATGAACAGAAACATATCAAGTAAAGAAACACAAGACTTTATTGTAGAACGCATGGCGATATGCTATGACGCTTTTCCATTGAAGAAACTAGATGACCACAAACAATACATGGAATGGTTGAGTGTACACAATGAAGGCTGAACAAAAACTAACATGGGATATAGCTTATTGGAATCCCACCGACAAAGTGACGGAAGAACAATTAGATTTATTTCTAGAAGAGGGTACAGGTGTAAGCACAAATGCACCCATGTATTATAGTGTCCGACATTTTGTCGAAGCATTTAACAATCAAGAGATAAGTGATATGGGTTGGCTATACTGCACACCCCGACACAAAGACGGAGATTAATATGAGACAATACATATATGACACATGGAATAGTATAATGAACGCTCAGGCGAATCCGCTGCGGCATATCAAAGATAATCATGTTCGGCATTTAATACTACAAATACTGGCATGGATGTGGTGCATTGCTTTCTCCCTGTACTTTGGTTCGTTTATGGTATTCGGATATACGGCAGTAGCACACTTCATTTTACTACTAGCAGTAGTGGTGACTGTCGTGACATTTAAAAAGGCAGAGGGTTTTAAACACCATGACGGTACTTTAAATTATGAGAAAGCTCAAGGCAGGTATGAAGATATTTGGTAGAGCTAAAAGAAAGGATAATAAAATGAAATGGGTATGGTATCACATACATAATAATACACAGACTAGTAATATTTTTGTTGACAAAACTACAAAATCATGGTATACAAATCTATGGCTAAAAATAAAAGACTACCTAAGTTTGTGACGATCGGACCATTCCGAGTAGAGTTAGTTGTTGCCCCCCACGAAGTGATGTATGAAATGGGGGAGGCACAAGGCATGTTTGTTCAGAAGCCTCCATATAAAATCTATTTAGATAGAGATATAATAGAACGAGGTGGTGCTGATGCTTTTAATTTAGTCGTGCATGAGTGTATGCATGTATCTTATTATCAGTACAACATGAAAGATAAAGACGAAGAACATATAGTTAATTCCTTTGGTAACTTTCTTGCAGAATTATTTTGTAAGTCAGAGTTAAAGGATTGGCTACGCGAAAATATGAAGGACTAATATGACAAAGAATAAAAGGTTAATGTTTGTGTATGGTACTCTGAAGAAGGGCGAAAGACTACACGGATTATTATCTAAACAAAAAAGAATAGGTAGTGCGATTACTACTGATAGTAATTTTACAATCAAAGATTTCTTAAACAGTTATCCAATTACATTCAGACACTTTGACACTAAACTATGTAAGTACAAGATCAAGGGTGAGTTGTATGAGATAAAGAGTGATGTTGTTTACGAGTCGGTTGTAGCTATGGAACTTAACGCAGGATATGAGTTAGTAAATACCATAGTAGAAACCGAAGATGGTAAAGAACATATAGCTGAAATGTTTTTAGTAGAGGAGACACCAGCCAAAGTTGGTAGTGATACTATACTAACAAACAAGAGAGTAGTGACAACAGACAATGTCAAAGAATGGACTACAAAAGTATGAACGCATTTCAAGAAGCGTGTTACTTTTTAACAGGGCTAGGTATATGGTTAGCTACCTACGGTTTCGGTATTGCTATACTACTACACCTATTCGGAATAATATAAGGAGTATGTTATGAGCAGATATAGATATGCAATGGCAAAAAAATATGTAACAGGTGACGATCAGTTATTAGATGATACAATAGATTTGTATGACGATAACTTTAATGTTGAGGAGTTCGAAGATGATCCTCGATTTGATCCTAACGATCACGAATATTTACAGGAGATAAACAATGACGAAGCAGAAGGGCAACCTTTACCGTTGGACAGATATTTCAGTCGCTTTGGAAAAGGTTCTAAAAGAAATAGATAATCCCAACACAGAGGAAGCACCTAAATTTATTATTAAACATGACCGACCTTTCAGTTTACGTATGCGTATATACCAATACATAAAAGCATACCGAGGTTTAGCTGAAGAGAAGGGGGAGGGTGACCCGTATAAGTATGATACACTTAAGATAAAACAACTTGACAAAGGTGTAGAAATAATACATATACTAGATGACTTAGAAGAACTTGACGTTATTAACGCAGATACAGGAGAAAAACTATGACAAAAGAAGATAAATACAGAGCAGACTTTGAGGCTTGTGTAAATGATTTAAAAGATCCATTGGTAAAAGTGTCAAAAGATTATGACATAGATGTAATGATATCATCTTTATATGAGATAGGTATGAGACTATCTTTATTAAAGTATGGAACAATGGGTAGCTTTGGATTGTTAGCTGACGTGCTACACACATTTACATCAGCAGGTCCTTTGATTGATGAGATGCAAAAGGCACAGGAAAAAACAGGTGACACATTAGATTCAATATTTATTAAACTAAAAGAGAATAGCACAGACCCAAAGACAAAACATTAGGAGACAAGCATGAGTGAACAAGAAACAATAGAGATACCTACTGATCTTCTTGAAAGAGATGCAGTTGAGTTATCAACAGATGAAGATGCTATAAGTAAGATTGTAAATTACTTACAAGCTACAAGAGTTAATGTAAGGGAAGCAGAAGCTAGTGGTAAAAGAATATCAAAGAAGAGTGCAGTTAAGAAAGCACCGAAAAAATTTGACAAGAACATACTAGATATGCTAGTATCAGAGACATGAAAACAGCAGTCTTTTTAATAGGATATTTATGTTTAGGTCCTGTTGATGATAAGAAATGTATAAACATAGCATCGCAATATTTATTTCCAGATGTACCTAACTGCGTAACTGCAAGAAGAAATATCATGGAAGAGTTAGATAACATTGCAGGGTTATCATTGCAATGCGTTCCTTCTGATCTTATTGAAAACTACATTAAGTATAGACCAGAAGTTTTACTACCAGAAAATAAATAAAAAAAGGAGACACATATGGGAGACGATACACTACCAAGAATAAGAAAATTTATTTGGGATGACAATGGTCAACCCATACAAAAGATATGGGATACTTCAAGCCTTAGTTCTTTCTTAGCATGTCCTAGATATTATAAGTTCTCAGTCTTAGAAGGCTGGAAATCTACTAGTTATTCTGCGGCTACAGGATTTGGTTCTGCAGTACATGCTGGATTGGAGGAACTAGACAAGGCTAGACATGAAGGTATGACTAAAGATGCCTCTGTTAAAAGGGCAGTATCTCTAGTATTAAAAGACTATGGTGAAGATCTAAAACTTGCTGACGAAAGTGCAAGAGGATTGGAGGCGGCTCTTCGTGCGGTTGTATGGAAAGCTGAGGAGTTTTGGGATGATAACCTAAAACTAGCTAGCATGCCCGACGGCTCGCCAGCTTTAGAACAAAGGTTCGAAGTACCCATAGGTGATAAGGGTCACAGATTTAGTGGTCGTATTGATAAGATAGTATCTGTTGATGACAGGCTCTATCTAGTAGATACTAAGACAACTAAGTCTGCCTTATCTGAATACTATTTCAATGGCTATATGCCAGCAAACCAAGTCTTTGCATACATATGGGCATGCCGTGAGGTACTAAAGCTACCTGTTGACGGCTTTATTATTGATGCAGTTCAGACAGGTGCAAACTTCTGTCGCTTTGCAAGGCAGGTATATAATGTATCTAAGGAACTGATAGATGAATGGTACGCAGATACTCTACATCATCTTGAGATATCAGATGTATATGCTAACTCTCAATACTATCCTGCAAACTTTACATCATGTGGAAACTATGGTGGTTGCAGATATAGAGAGGCATGTGCTCACGCGAAATCACAAAGACATATATTCTTTGGTAATGATTTCAAACAAGAGTATCATCCCGACTTAGAGGAGACTAAGCCAATGAAACTAGAAGTAATACAAGGAGGCAAACAATGAGAGAAGTAATGATTGGTGCTATGTTAAAACATGCTGAAGGTCAGATTGCAAAACACAGAGCTAACGTATTTATATACATGGATACAGCTGTTGGTGTTGGAGAACACACAGATATACTTGAGAGTGTAGAGAAAGAACTCAATGCAATGGGAAAATACCAAGAGCAAATTGACATATTAAAAAAATATTTTCTTGACAAATAAATTTTTTAGTTTATAATTACAAACATAATAGGAGACCAACTTATGGCAAATATAAGTAAACATAAATCTACGAGTGTTACTAAGCTACTTCTCTGCGGAGATAGTGGTAGTGGTAAGACATCTGCCCTAGCGAGTTTAGCTAACGCAGGTAAGAAGCTACGTATACTAGATTATGATGACGGACTAGACATACTGCCAGAGTTTCTGAAACCAGAAGCAGTAAAGAACGTCTCATATGTTACGTTAAGAGATTCACTAGCTCAAGCTGATTCGTTTAGAAGAGGGGCACGATTGTTGTCTCATTGGAAAGACGGTGATGAGGACTTGGGTCACGTGAAAGAATGGGGAGAGGATACGGTTCTAGTGATTGACTCCCTAACACTTATGGGGGAGGCTGCCCTACGAGCCGCTCTCGTTTTTAATAACAAGAAACCTACTGAGCAAGCAAGCCAACCAGAATGGGGTGCTGCAGCACGTGATGTACAGAACATTATACAGTACATTACAGGCGATGAAGTAAAGTGTAATGTTGTTGTTACAACACACATGCAGTATATGGAAGGTGATATGGGAGTGTCCAAAGCATACCCCACATCTGTAGGTTCTAAGTTATCTACTAAGATTGGTAGATACTTTAACTGTGTTTGCAGAATAGATACTAGATCATCTAGTAAAGGAACAGAGCGCACGCTACGTACAATGTCAGATCATAGAATGGATCTGAAAGTTACAGCGCCTTCTTTAATAGAACCTAATATCCAATTGGATTTAAACGAATTGTTTAATTCAATTCAGAAAAATGCAAAGGCAAAACTCAAAGAGAGCAATACGAAAGGAGATAAATAATGTCTAACGTTGCTGACTTTTTAAACATGACACCTCAAGATACACCCGAATCGGTTGTACTACCAGAGGGTAGTTATGAATTCTCTGTGACATCATACAGAGCAGATGAGGTTGGTGAAAATCAAACACCACTCATTAGACTTAATGTCAAAGCAGTTGGTGTGATTGATTCAGATCTAACTGATGACAAACTGTCTAACGCAGAACCCACACGTATGGAGTTCTGGGCTACACCTAACGCCTTGAAGGTTAAGAATCCTGCAACAGGATTAAAGTCTTTCCTTACAAGTGGGTTAGAAATGGGTCATGTAGATGACTTACCATATAGTGAGTTGCTAGAAATGGCAATCGGTAAAACCTTTAAAGGTTTAATCAAACACGAAATGGTTGGTAAGAATAAAGATATTCTACAAGCCTCAGTAAAAAGAATACTCTAGTATGAGCAAGCAAACAGTTGCTTCACAGCTACCGAGTAATGGTCAATCCATGATCGCGTTCGTCTTTGACTTTCCAAGTACAGATGAGCAACGTCTTGGTCAAATCATGGTAGGTAGTACGGGTAAAATGTTTCACAAGATGTGTGAGATATTAAACTTGAATGTGGAAAATTGTTTGCTCACTTACGCTCTCGCTCAGAAGCCAGCACAGGAGAACCCTGCACATTTCTTTCATAATAAGAAAACATACTCTGCAATTTTAAAAGAGAAGAAGTGGCGCTCGAAGTACCCTGTGAATGGCTTCGGCTTTTTGAAAGAAGAATATGAGGGAGAGTTAACTAGACTAGAGAACGAGCTTAACGCGTGTAAACCCAATGTAATTATTGCAATGGGAAGTCTTGCGTTATGGGCGCTAACAGGGCTAGATAAGATAGGTACTTACAGGGGAACCGTTCTTAAATCTAACCTCACAGGGGGAACCAAAGTCTTGCCTACGTTTAGCCCTAGTGCCGTGATAAGAAACTTTGACTTCAGACCTATTGTTCTTTCTGATATTAAGAAAGCAATAGAAGAATCTGAAACACCAGATATACAAATAAAAGAAAGAGAGTTATGGATTGAGCCAACAATTGAAGACTTACAAAGTTTTGAGGAGAGCTTTATCAAAGAGAATAACGAGGATGAACCGCTTAGCTTTGACATTGAGACGGCTGGCGGTTTTATTACTTGTATTGGTTTTGCTCCAAACGATTCTACTGCTTTGGTCATACCATTCAAGGACAAACGAAACGTACTCCAAAACTATTGGACCGATGTTGCACATGAGCGACAAGCATGGGCTTGGATAAAACGAATCCTAGAAAATGAAAAGATTACGAAGGTCGCACAGAACCAAACGTATGACGTGTCATGGCTGGCATACAAACAAAATATAAATGTTAAAGGAAACATACATGATACAATGCATGCACAACATGCACTACAGCCCGAACAACAGAAAGGATTAGGCTTTCTTGGTTCGATATATACAAACGAGGGTGCTTGGAAAACTATGGCTAAGTTTTCAAAGAGTACTAAGAGAGATGAATAAATGTAAAGATGTCCAAACGTGCTCCATATTTTTCGGAGTTACATATACCAAATGATTTAGTAACTATCGAAAGTGAAGTACGGTTGTGGAGATCCGTAATTGACCAAGCGATATCAGACTTCTTATCTACTAACAAGTCAAGAGAAAGCGTGACTAACAAAGAACGTGCAAAGATATGGTTGAGAGGAAAGACAGAAGATTTTATTATAGTCTGCGACTATGCATTTTTGCATGCAGAAAATACAAGGAAAGAAATTTTTGAAATTATAGGAGGACAGAATGAGCTCTACAGATGACCCATATTCTACGCAAGTAGGTGGCGACCACTACCAAGATTACGAGATACAACCTTCAATGTTTATTAATGGTAATAAATTATTATTCGCAGAAGGTAATGCTATAAAATATATTTGTAGACACGCATTGAAAGGAGGCAAAGAAGATTTATTAAAAGCAAAACATTATATAGATATGATTATTGAGAGAGACTATGACTAACACAGGAGACAAAAGCAATGGCAAAAATTATAAAGAATGTAGACATTCAAAACATAGAGTTAGATTCTGAGCAAACTCTTTGGACATACTGCGCCTTAGACTGTGCAGTTACTCTAGAGATTTGGCAGAAGATTAAAAAAGAATTAGACGATACCACCACAGGTACATACAAGTTTGAACTAGATAGCCTCAAGCCTGCAATGGCTATGATGCTTAAAGGGTTACGTGTAGATTTAGATGCAGTAAAAAATATGCGTGCCCCCTTGAAAGACACTCGAGTTAGATTAGAACGCATGCTTAATCTGTTTGCAAATGCGGCAACAGGTAAAGATCTAAACCATGCATCCCCAAAACAATTACAGAATTTATTTTACCTACACTTAGGTATACCTAAAGTTATGTCCTATAAAAAGGGCAAGCAAAAAATATCAACAGATCGTGAAGCGTTAGAATTCATGCGCGAAAATTATCCACGAGCAAAACCTTTTTGTAATGCTATTCTTGCATTGCGTGACATAGACAAACACCTTGGTGTATTAGATACAGATAGAGATAACGATAACAGAATACGTTGTTCTTATAATGTTGCTGGCACAGAGACAGGGCGTTGGTCATCTTCAGAAGCCCCTTGGGGTACAGGAACTAATCTTCAAAACATAACAAAAGACTTGCGCGAAATATTTATACCCGATGAAGGTATGACTATGTTCTACGCAGATCTAGAGCAGGCTGAATCACGTGTGGTAGCTTATTTAACAGGTGATGAGAACTATATTAATGCTTGTGAGAGTGGTGATCTACATACTACTGTTGTTAAAATGGTATGGAAGAACATGGGTTGGAGCGGTGATCCTGCACAGGAAAGAGAACTAGCGGAGAATCCTTATTACTTACAGTTTAGTTTTAGAGATATGTGTAAGCGTGCTGGTCATGGTACTAACTACGGACTATCAGCTACATCATTAGCTAGACATCTAAAGATTAAAGTAGCGCATGCTACAAGGTTTCAACTGCTATATTATGGTGGCGTAGTAGCTTTAGAATCAGTTAATAGGTGGCATAAACAGGACTCAAAAGCTGGTTTTGATGAGCTTCTAACATATGGTAAAGTATATGGTGATAAGATCAAATACTTAGATGTTCCAGGGGCGTTCCCTGGAATCAGGAAATGGCATGACAGTATAGCAAATGAGCTATCAAATACTGGAACACTAACTACACCACTGGGTAGAAGAAGACAGTTCTGGGGTAGATTAAATGATGCTACTACATTACGTGGTGCTATTGCTTATGTTCCTCAGTCTACTATAGGTGACTTACTAAACGTAGGATTGTATAGAGTTTGGAATGAATTAAAAGATGATGGTGTCCAAGTACTAGGACAAGTACATGATGCTATATTAGGGCAAGTTCCTACAGAAAAAGTAGATGAGTTGATGCCTAAGATTATTAATTGTATGACCAATCCTATGGTTGTACACGATAGACAATTAGTTATTCCTTCTTCTGTCGAAGTAGGTAACTCTTGGAAAAATTTAAAGACATGGAAGGGAGGGCACAATGGCGCGAATATATAAAGACTACATTGAAGCATGTGTTGATGCTACTAATAAAAGTCCTATACCTAAACTGTTTAGAAGGTGGGCAGCTCTATCATCTGTATCTGGTGCGTTAGGAAGAAGAGTGTGGATGCCTATGGCAAACTACGATATACGTGCTAATATATTCGTTGTACTTGTAGCTGGACCTGGCAGAAACAAATCAGTTAGTTTGATTCTACCATATACTAAAGTATTTCGTAAACTAACTACGCCTGTAGGTACTACACCAGACCATGAGAACTTTAACTCTGGACTAAGTGAGTATGGTTTAAAAGAATACCCTCTGTATTGTATACAAGATAGGATAACACCAGAGAAGTTAGCAGTAGATATGTCTAAGGCATCTAGATTTGATATGCGTTTATCAACAATAGGTGATGAGTTTTATGACGGAGCAATAACATTAGTTACATCAGAACTAGGTACATTCTTACATAGACATGAAAGATACTTACAAATGTTTCTTACTGATATGTGGGATAGTAAAGAAGAGTACTCACATAAAACTAAAACAGCAGGGGAACATATAATTAAAGGACCTTGTTTGAATTGGATAGCTTGTGCTACACCCGAACAGTTTGTTGACAACTTACCCGAGGATGCTAGATCACAAGGTTTACTCTCAAGAATTATACCCGTATTTTATGACGGTGAAAAGATACCACAATCTCTACTACAAGATAGAGTAGAAGATTCTACTATACATAATTTAAGAAATGATTTATCAGAGATAGCAAAGATGTATGGACCTATGAGGTTTGATGACAGAGCTTTTGATAAGATCAATAGTGATATAGAATCTGGTTTAAAACCTATACCTACAGACGCAAACCTAGCTGAGTATACTCAACGTAGAGTATCTCACTTCATCAAGATTGCTTTAGCTGTATCTGCAAGTAGTTCCAAAGACAAAGTAATTACTTGGGATCAATGGCAAAGAACTAAAGACTTGATGTTTGAGGTAGAAGAAGCTATGCCTAGAGCATTAGCAGGATTTGGTATGGCTAGAGCGGGTAAACTAGCACAAGATATGGCAGTCTGGACTAAAGAAACTATGCTAAATACAGAGAGAAACTTCATAAGTTTGCGACACTTCAAGCGCGAATTACTTCGAAGAACTCTCGCACCAGGTGAATCAGAACAGACAGTTAGAGCTATGGAAGAGGCTGGATATATTCAAGTTAAAGACGGGCTTGTGTTCCCAATCAAGCTATGATACAATCAAAAACTCGCGCTCTCTACAGGACAATATGAAAGGATATAGATGAAAATAAATATAGAATACTCACGTGATAATTTTTTAACCGAATCTGGAAAGACAATACTCAAAGACAGATACTTACTACCAACGGAGGCTAGTCCTCAAGATGCATTTGCTAGGGCAGCAAAGACATTTGCAGATGATCAAGCCCATGCACAAAGGTTATATGATTACGCAAGTAAACTATGGTTTATGTTCTCTACTCCTGTATTATCTAATGGGGGCACCACACGTGGGCTACCTATATCCTGTTTCTTAAATTATGTAGATGATTCTAGAGAAGGATTAGCAGATCACTATACTGAAAACATTTGGTTGTCGAGTATGGGTGGTGGCATAGGAGGTTACTGGGGTGATGTAAGATCACAAGGTATGGCTACAAGTATTGGAAATAAAACTACAGGTGTCATTCCTTTTATGCACGTGGTTGATTCACAGATGACTGCGTTTCATCAAGGCGCAACTAGAAGAGGAAGCTATGCTTCTTACATGGACATATCCCACCCAGAGATTATAGAGTTTATTGAGATGAGAAAACCAACAGGTGGAGATATACATAGAAAGAATCTTAACTTACATCATGGTGTAAATGTATCAGATAAATTTATGGAAGCGGTAGTAGCAGGAGATCAATGGGATTTAATTGATCCCCATACTAAACAAGTTATTAATACAACAGATGCTAGAACTTTATGGATTAAATTACTTGAAACTAGAATAGCTACAGGTGAACCATACATAAGTTTTATTGATACAGTAAACGAAGCATTACCCGAATCACAAAAGAAATTAGGTTTAAAGTTTAATCATTCTAATCTATGTTCAGAGATTACATTACCTACAGCAAAAGATAGAACTGCTGTATGTTGTTTATCTTCTGTTAACTTAGAATATTTTGATGAGTGGAAAGACAACCCACAATTTATAGAAGATTTAGTGCGTATGTTAGACAATGTGTTAGAACATTTTATTGAGAAAGCTCCAGACTATATGTGGCGAGCTGTTAATTCTGCACGTTGTGAAAGAGCAATAGGTTTAGGATCAATGGGATTACATAGCTACTTTCAGAAGAGAGCTATATCTATGGACAGTCCTATGTCTAAATCTATAAACGAATATATCTTTAAACATATACACAAAGAGGCTCAAGCTGCTAACAAGAAGCTAGGGGCAGAGAGGGGTTCACCCGCAGATATGGAAGGTACAGGACTAAGACATTCTCATGTCATCGCCATTGCTCCTAATGCTTCTTCATCAGTAATCTGTGGGGGAACTTCTCCATCTATAGAACCACTAAGAGCAAACGCTTTTTCTCAAAAGACTTTGAGTGGTACATTCTTAATGAAGAATAAATACTTAGAGAAGACACTATTGAAGTATGATAGAAACAATAAAGAAGTATGGAAATCTATTGTAACTAATGGTGGTAGTGTGCAACACTTATCTTTCTTATCTGAGGCAGATAAAGAAGTATTTAAAACTGCGATTGAGATGAACCAAAGGTGGCTAGTAGACTTAGCAGCTGATAGACAAAAGTATATTTGTCAATCACAAAGTTTAAATTTATTTCTACCACCCGATGTAGATACTAAAACACTACATGGTATACACCTAAGAGCGTGGAAAAATAAAGTTAAAACTCTATACTACATGAGAAGTCAAGCACTTAAAAAAGTAGAGAACTTATCTAGTAAGATAGAGAGAACAATAAGACAAGACTTTGACACAGATGAAACTGCCTGCGCAGCTTGCGAGGCATAGAAAGGGGAGAGATGTCAGTATTTGAAGGAAGAGAATATTATAAACCGTTTGAATATCCGTGGGCTTTTAAAGCCTATGATGATCAACAAAAAATGCATTGGTTACCAAGTGAAGTTCCCTTACATGAGGATGTAAATGATTGGAACTCTAAGATGAATGATGCAGAAAAGAATCTAGTGAAACAGATTCTAACATTTTTTACACAAGGTGATGTAGATATTGCACAAGCCTACATGGATGTGTATGTACCCATGTTTAAAAAACCAGAAGTGCGCATGATGTTATCCGCTATTGCTACATCGGAGGCTAACCATGCACACAGTTATTCTTTATTAAATGATACAATAGGTATGGATGATAGAGAGTACAAAGCTTTCCAAGAATATAAAGAGATGGCTGATAAACATAACTATCTTTGGGAAAGTAAAGGGGGCACGGATGAGCAAAAGATTATACGTGACATGGCTGTGTTCTCTGCATTTGGTGAAGGCTTACAATTGTTTGGATCATTCATTATGTTATTAAACTTTCAAAGGTTTGGTAAGATGAAAGGCATGGGTCAGATAGTTGCTTGGTCTATACGTGATGAGAATCACCACGTTGAAAACATGATTAAGTTATTACATACTGTACTAGATGAGAAGCCTCATGTATGGAATGATAAGTTTAAGAAATCACTCTACGATATATGTAGGGATATGGTAACTCTTGAAGAAAAGTTTATTGACCTGGCGTTTGCACAAGGACCAGTTCAAGGACTTACACCGCAAGAAGTAAAGAACTATATACACTACATGGCAGATAGAAGATTACTCCAGCTAGGTTTAAAACCTAACTACGGAGTTAAGAACAATCCACTTGAGTGGGTGGATTATATTGTCAATGGACAGGCACACGAAAACTTCTTTGAAACCAGAGCGACTGAGTATGCTAAGGGAGCAGTTCAAGGAGATTGGAGTGAGGCATTTACCTCTTGACAAATGTTATATCATTTGATATAATAACACTAACAACGGAGACAGGGGGGCACAAAGAACCTTACTTCTTCTAGATGTAATATTTAGAAACAGTTTGGGGAACCACTTCCACAACCGTACGAAGGGCTGATCTTAGGGTTAGCCCTTTTCTTTTGGAGACGCATGAAAAATAAATATCAATACCCACACACATCTAAGTATGATAGGTTTGCAAAAAAGTTATACCTGCTGTTCAGCAATAAATCATTGACTTCTAAGTATAAGTTTGATAGACTCCCAATCAAAGACAAGGACTACTGGAGAGCCTTGGCTGAGATATCAACAAAGGAGAACTTATGGCAAACCCCACAACCTTCTCCGTAACAGAATCATTTGTTAATAGATGTTTAAACTTCTTTAACAGAGACGAAACAAGCGGAGACTCATTAGAAGATTATTGCAGAGCTGAGTATAAACAAGACTGGCAATGGGCATTAAACTTTTACAATAGAAATAAATCATTTCCAAACGTTCACAAAATCGTAACGAAATAATTATAAGAGGAATAGGCTAGGCTTATGCCTAGCTTTGTTCTTTGAATTTATAAAAGAAGTTAGTATCGTCACCTGCTGTCCATTTACTGACAGATTCTACATTATATTCTATAGTTGATACTTTAAAATCTGGTTGCTTTGGTTCTGCAGGAGTCAAAGATTTATCATAAAACAATGTTCTATTGTTTGGTTGGGCAGCAAAGTGTCCGTTCTCTAATTCTAAAATATTAAATGACTTATGTTCCTCTGGAACTTGTGAGTAATTTATGTTGGGTAAATTATGATCGGCATGGCAACTATCTATTGTAAATAGATATTCCCCATGATACCATTTCTTTGATGGCGATAAGTATTTTGCTTTAGGTGGTACAGTAATTTTTTCTATCACTGTTATATGATAACTAAAAGCATCCCACAATTCTAGTTCTTCTAGGGGTAAATCATCTTTAACATTGGGCGAACTAACGAAAGCACTAATTGGTAGCTTATCGTAGAGAGCAGCATACTCTGGTATATATGTTTCAAAATACAAAGCTCTGCCTTGTATAGATTTAACAGTAGTCCATATGCCTTCTACGTATTCTCCGTGCCCCCTTTCTAGGTCATAGAGATATTGTTTCTTAACCCAAACTTTTACAGGTGGTACGTTAGCTACTAGAAAAGACATCTAGTGTGCTAGTTCTCTGATAATATAAGACAGTTTCTCCGCACGCATGGGGGTTTGTTTTGCCCAACGCGAATCAAGCATCTCATCTGCGGCTAGGTGATAGGTCTTAGTAGATAAGTTTGCTAAGAATTTTTTAAACTTACTTACACCTCCAACACCTAGCTGAAATACCATTTCTATAAGAACTTCTTTAACTGGTTGCGGATGATCGTCAAGATTGATATTATTTGTTTGAGCGACCATGTCAGCACAATCACAGGCATTTTGAAAATCACTTTCAAACACGGCTTCCAATTGTTCTTGACTATATTCAACACCTTCTTCATAGTTATCCTCCTTAGTGACAAGGTGACCGTATCCTATGGTAGCGAATCCTAAGCTATCTTTATATACGATACCCCTATATCCCTCGTGTTCTTTTATTCTCTCCTTAAGTTCTTCAAACATTAAAATCCTCCTATTCCCCAATGCTTCTCATGTTCATCGTCTTGCTTTTGTTTTCTTTTTTTGGGCTTCAATAAACTTCCTATATATAGCGGCAGGCTTACTCTTACCTGCAACGCGAGCTCGTTGCTCCATTGCAATAGCTGCTTGAGTTTTGTGAGCATGGCTTCTACCGCTTCTACGAATCTTAGACACGCTACTGCGAGCCGATGACTCATCTTTGAATCCAAGTCCTTTGATTGTTCCTTTCGGGTTTTCATCTGTATATAAGTCTGAATGCTTTTTAGATCCAGCTGGTTGTCCTTTCTTTCTAGGTATTCTTGGAGCCATTTTTAGACAGCAATCCCATAGCGCCTTTAGCACCTTTAATACCAAAGCTTGCAGAGCAAGCAATATATAATAAATGTTTATAATAATCTGGTAGACTATGTAGTGCTTCAAATCCTGCCTTGATATGTGGTGTCCATCCAGGAATAAATACTAGCACCGCTGGAATTAACAGGGCTAGTAAAATTACCTCGTCTTTCCAGCTCCCTTTCATTTGATCTACAGCAGAAGCTTCCCACGAGATCTTACCTGCGATCTGTTGTTCCTTTAAACTTTTTTGTGCTTTGATTTCTGTCAAAGCTAAATCGGCTTTGGCTTTTTTTGTAGCCACAAAACCTTTGACTGTATCCCCTAGTAAAGATGTCAATGGTCCTATTAATAAGTTAAGCATTAAGATACCTTCCTGTACTTTTTAGTTTTCTTTCTAACTCCCTTAGGTTGAGCGGCATGTTGTTTACCCTGTGCTCTAGCTTTTCTTTTAGCTCTAGTAGTAGCAGCGTATTCACTTGCTGATAAATTTTTTATAGCAGCAGAAGGTAAATACCTTTCACCAGTAGCCTTAGGTCCTTGAGTCGAGGGCTTTCCAGATTTGGTTCTCCATTTCTGTTTGGTCCAAGACTTTAAACTTCTTTGCGATTTCGCAAGAGCCATTACTTCTTCTTTTTAGATTTTGTAATCTTCTTCTGTAAGAACGCAGGTAAAGTTTTCTGTGCGCCAGTTAACTTTCCTTTTGTACCATTGCCATTCTTAACTTCTTTCATTGGCTTCTGATTCTTAGCTTTCTTGGGTGGTCTACCTTTCTTACTTCCGTAAGTTCCTTTTCCCATTGGCATTATTTTTTCCCTTTCTTTTTCTTCTTTGGCATTTCGCATTCACATTCTTTTATGTGAAACAATTTGCAAATAAGTTTTTTAATTTTCTTTATCACTTGTAACCTCCACCTTTCGCTTTATACTGCTTGGCTAACATTTGCGCCTTGCGCCCACTCCATTGCCCTGGAGCTCCACCTTTTCCACCAGCTTTAATTCTATTAAAAAGAGCTTTACGCATACCAGGCTTTGTATAATTACCTGCTTTGTTAACTGTAGATTTTTTCTTCATGGTCTCTGTAATTTATTCTTTTTCATTTTTAAATCTTTCTTTATCCTAGTTAGAGTAGGTGCAGGTTTAGATAGGTTAGACATAAAAGATTTTTTCTTAGACTGTTTAGCCATTAACTTCTTAACACGCTTATCTACGCTAGGACTTTTACGCTTTCTCTTTTGAGAAGCGGGAGCTTTCTTTATCATTTGCTCCATTGCAGCTCTGTTCATGATTTTTGTTTACTCTTTGGATTCAGAATCATCTGAGGATTCTTCTACTTTAACAGCATCCCCACCGATCTTAACAACAGGGGCTGTCATTTCTATTGCATCTGTTTGTATCATTAGATAATTATATCATAAGACAATTTACTTGACAATAGGCAAAATTAATGGTAATATACCACAATTACAGGAGAATACTATGGCTAAACCAACAGCAAAAAATATATTAATTGATGCTTTAAACACAGTAATTAATAACAAAGGCAACAAAGCCGCAGCTTCTAGAGAGCTGGGCATACCACGTACCACACTACTAGAAAGAATAGAACAAGCACAACTACAAGGGATTAAACCCACAGTCGTGCCCCCCGATGCTGAAGCAGCATTGATAGAACAACAGTATGCACATGATGCAGAGATGCGTGATATTAAAAGACAAGTAGATGTATTAGCTAAAGAAAATTTGGCGCATCAAAAATTAAAGAACAATCTTATTAAGGCAGAAAACCATAAGATAAAACCACCTAAGTGGTTAACTAAAAATACACCCGCAAAAGGTGCACCAGGTGTGCCGACTATATTCCTATCTGATTTCCATTGGGGTGAGGTTGTAGATAAACAAGCTGTTAATGGTATTAATGAATACAATAGAGAGATTGCTCTAAGAAGATTTAAGAATGTAGTAGATACTACTATTGACTTATGTACTAATCACATGGTTAATCCTAAATATCCAGGGATAATCTGTGCCTTGGGTGGCGATATGATATCTGGTGATATACATGATGAGTTGGCAGAAAACAATGACGGTTCTAACATAGAACATGTATTAGATTTGCTTGACAATATGACATGGGCACTAGAAAAATTTGCTAAAGTTTTTGGAAAAGTATTCGTACCCTGTACCTTTGGTAATCACTCAAGAACTTACAAGCAATATCGCCACAAGCAAGCCGCGAAAACTAACTATGATTGGATGCTATACAATTTATTAGCTAGACATTTTAAAAATGACAAGCGTATACAGTTCCAAATACCTACAGGCTTTGATACCATATACAAAGTATATGGTGTTAACTACCTACTAACACACGGTGATCGTCTCGGTGTGGCAGGGGGCACGGGAATTGTGGGTATGCTAGGTCCTATAGCTAGAGGTGTTCAAAAGATTAAACAAGAATACAACAATAGAAATAAGACTATTGACTATGTTTTACTTGGGCACTACCACCAGTACATATCTCTAAAAGGTACTATAGTAAATGGTTCTACAAAGGGATATGACGAGTATGCTTACTCAAATAGATTTACATCTGAAAGACCACAACAAGCACTATGGTTTACACACCCAGAATATGGCGTAACATTCCAAGTTCCTGTAGTAGTTGATGAGCCTAAAGGTTCTAAGTCTAAAGAGTGGGTTTCTTGGATGTGTTAGTATGGTTTAGCTGGCAACAATCCCATGCCAGATATTTGATAGTCCTGTAAATTAGACATTATCTCATATGTACTACCGCCACTTATTCTGTAAATTTTATTTACATCTTTCATAGCTTCTTGCATCAACCTATAAACGTTTGGAGAAAACTTTAATCCAGGATGCAAGTTGCTATTAAACTTAATTAAGTCTTGTATAATTTCTCTTTCTATTTTTGCTAGTTTAGCTAGTTCTTTTGGGTTATCCCTGTTTATCATTAGATCTCTGTAATAATTTTTAATTCTAGTATTAAATCTTTTTCTAGCTTCTGCAGTAACACCGCCATTTACTTTCTCTAAGTATAATAACTGTTGTGCTTTAGCTATTTCAGTAGGATTAAAACCTATTGTTTTTAAAAACCCTTGATATGCTGTAGGATTATCTATTAGTAGAGTTCCTTTGCCCGAGAATATAGGACCCCCTGTATAATAATCTGTAGCTGTTATTAAGTTTTTCATAAATGTAGGTAAAGCGCCTCCTATAATCTTCATGTAATCTGAACCATCTAGTTGTGCTAAACCACCCGCTTGTTCTACTTTATCTATTATACCACGTGCATTACCAAATGTCATGCTACCAAAAGCACCAAGAATTTCTTCGCCACGAGCTCCCGAGTTCAAGCCTGCCATATTTAAGAATGCTTTTGTTTGCTGTATACCAGGAACATTAAATCTAACTCTGCTAGATAAATCAAAACCTAGCCATTTATTTACTAACCCATTTTCCATAGCTTCAATTGCACCCGAACCAAAACCGTGGTCATTAAAAAATCTTTTAACAACTTGCCTTCTGTCTGTTCTTATGCCTGTAACTGTGTTGTATATAAACTCCGCTAACCATGCAGCATCATCAAAGAAAGGAACAGCAAATAAACCACCAGTTAAACCTATCATTACTAGCGCCTTCGCAGCCATTTCTTTTCCAAGCAAACCTCTGTCTGTTAGGTTTCTAAATATTTGACTTAGCATCTGCGCTACATATGTATTAAATAAGAATACTACAGAACCAGGACCACGCATCACTGCTGGTCTCTCGGTCTTACCATAAACACCGAAGTCTTCTTCTATAACAAATTGCGCTAATGTTCTGGGGCTAATTTCATTATTGTTTAACTGTAAAGAATATCTATAGTTAGCATCATGCATAAAATATTTATGCGCTTTTTCTCTAGCTTTTTTATTTTTAGTAAACAATCTGTATGATGCAATGTATGCGGCAGTACGTGAGAATGTTTCCATAGTAGCAAAAGCACCACCCATTATAGTATTCTCTGCGGTTTTTAAACCTTCTCTAATTCTATTAGAGGTTCTGTAATTAACTTGATCTGTAGGCATACCAGATTCTTTAAAAGCAGATCCTGGTTTTACTATACCATTAGCTACTTCTCTAAGATAATCTTGCTTGACATCTTCTGGTGCTTTACTAAAGTCCATAAATATATCTTGTAAAGTTCTTTGTTCAAATCTATCTTGAGTAATTCCAGGTAAAGACAACATCTTCCTAGCATCGTTTAGTCCTATCATTAATTCTTTAGTAGCTATTGCTGTATTAGAAAAAGTACCTAGCTTACCAAAAACAAACTGTGGTATACTCATTGTCTGTAGTAAAGCAGATGATATGTTGCCCCCTAGATACCACCAGAAACCTAATCTTCTAGGCAGTGCAAACTCTTGATAAGGATCATCAGAATATTCATACCACCTAGTGACAGCATCTCTTAAATTTTTCTTACCACTTTGCTTGACATCATTTAACAATCTTATCTCTGTAGTTTTAAATCTATTTTTACCAGCAAATCCAGAAGCAAGTGTTAGATATTGACTTATAGCTCTACCAAAATCAATACTAAATCCAGGAACACCACCTTGTTCTTTTCTAGGTTTTAAGAATACTCCATAACCACGTATGTCTGCACCAACTTTTTTGTTAATTAGCGTTTCTAATTCTTTTCTAACATCTATGTAATTATTAGCATTTAAATCTGATAAGAACTGTGCTATAGAATCCATATGCGATAGATCAGCATTAGCTCCTTGTCTTAAGTTTTGTATATCTACTTCTCTAGTTTCTAAACTATCTATATTTATATTAGGATACTTCTCTTTTAGTTGTTCTCTAACCTCATCTTCTTCATTTAAAAATTTACCAAAAAACTTTCCTTTATTAAACATTCTATATTCTATCACATTACCGTCTGCATCTTTTACAGCTATAAAATAATTACCATATCTTTGAAGTGGCACATAATCATTTTGTTTAAAAGTCTTATACGTAAACAGTTCTTGTACTAAAGCGTTTAATCCTGTACCTACTCCTGTAGTTCTTATAATAGAACCATCAGCATCTCTTTCTGTAGATTCTTTACTAAGTACAGAGTTAGCTACTTTAGCTAATTCTGGGCTATATTTATTATTAGGTTGTAGATATGTGGCAGGGTCTTTTAAAGCATCAACAATAAATTTAACTTCGTCATATTCCATGTTTTGTATTTGCTCTTCATTATAATTTACTATGGGTGTTTGATTATCACCAAATGTAATGTTGGCTAAGTCAGGTCTGTTAGCTTTTATAACGCCTATAGCAAACGTTAACATAGGAGTAACATTTTCATTAGCCATTAATCCTCTAATAATTTCTTTATTAGCCATTTGCATGGCTTCTTGTACATCAAGATACGCTTGAGCTGCATCACCTTGCAACACTACAATATCTCCTGCTTTTACTGTGCTACCTGCACCTCTGCCATTTTCCTTAGCGACAAAAGTAATTCTACCTCCTTGATCTAAAGGTCTATCTGGTGTATATCTACCAGGTACTTGCGCAGATATTTCTAATGCTTTAGTTAAATTTATATTTGTCTCTGTATCTTTCATAGCAGGCTGATAGTTTCTTGATAAAAGTTGTTGCAACTGAAATTGTAATGATGTTGTAAATTGTTCTCTACTCTTTACTGTATTATATAGAGGAGCAAATATAGGATTATTTGCTGCCCATATTCTTATATGTGTAGCAATTTTA
>CAACVD010000364.1_pt1 | contig 21837 bp, 27 predicted proteins | sample 2381771 | NCBI WGS metagenome assembly CAACVD01 (sample SAMEA5211965, study PRJEB30684) | marine metagenome | biome: Marine; feature: Epipelagic; material: Water | collected 2015-10-15 | depth 15 m | reverse complement strand
TTTATTAACAAATATGGTAAGCCAAGTGACTTTCCATCACCAGAAGAAATTCTAGCAAAAGCAAGTGGAGCTATAGGAGCACAAGTTGGAGGACTTATTGGTGAACCATTAGGTATTGCTCTTGCTACTAATCAGTTTAGTGGTGTATTGCCATTTGGTAAAACAGGTGCTTTAGATATTGGTCCTGGTCAGTATGTATTAGATGGTGTAGTTGGGAAAATGGCTGATTTAAAAGATGGAATTTTACCAACTGGAGCTATTGAAGGAGTCAATCCCTTTAAAGCACAAGCAGAAAATATTACAACAGGTCAATTTTATAAAGGTGATACTGGCAAACAAGCATTTTCTGGTTCAGTAGGTGGAGCAGTTGCAAATTTTGGAGTGCAACTTGCTATGGGTGAAGATCCTGCCAGTGCAGCTAGAAAAGCAGGAGCTACAGCTATTGCAGGCCACGTAGCAAAATCAATTTTAGTTCCAATGTTAGGCCCTATCGGTGGTGTTTTAGGTGGAATTGCAGGAGCTTTATTAGGTGGCAGAGTTATATGTAATGAATTATATCGACAAGGTTTGTTGACAAAAGAGCAAGTTTTGTTGGACTATAAGTTTACAAGCGATTATCTTACACCTACACATGTTAAGGGGTATCATCTTTGGGCAATATGGGTTGTTAGACAAATGCGTAAAGGTAGAATGATAAAATTTTGGAAACATATAGCGACACATAGAGCAAATGAAATTGCATATATCTATGGTAAAAGAGAAAAACCAGATTATTTAGGTAAAATATATCGTTGTGTCTTAGAGCCTGTCTGTTGGCTTTTAGGTACTTTTACAAAAGCAACAGACTGGACAGTACTTTATAAGGAGAACAAGAATGGCTGATATGATGAAAGATAAAGGTGCTATGGGTAATATGCCTGATAGAATGATGCAAAGACCTATGCCAGAGCAAGCTATGATGCAAAGACCTATGCCAGAGCAAGCTATGATGCAAAGACCTATGCCAGATAGAGCTATGATGCCAGATCAAATGCCTAATAGAGAAATGATGCCTAAAGATATGCCTGATCAAGCTAAAATGAGATTAATGCAACCATCTGCTGAAATATCAGCAGTTTTAGTTTCTAGATTAACAAATATGACACCAGAAGAATTAAGGTCATTAGATTCTGCTATAACTCCAGAAGTTGCAAGAGTGTTGATGAAGTTACTTCCAGAATTAAGAGAACTAATAGAAAGAGTTAGTCAACAAGGTAAAGAACGTATGCCTGAAGAACAAATGGGTGCATTAGCAGGAATGAGGTAAAATTATGGTAGAAACAGCAAATTACTCAATGAATCCAAACTATAGCACTTCAGGTTTGGATATAGAAGGCACTGGTTATGACGAAACTGTTACTGGAACGCAAATACCAGAATATTTAGCTGATGCTAGTAAACAGATTATTCAACAGGGAATGTCTTTAATTGGTGGTGATTTCCCAGAATTTCAAGGGGAAAGGTTTGTAACTTATGATGTAATTCCAGGTGGTTCAGGAGTTGCTGAAGCTTTTGGTGAAGATGGTGCAAAACTTTCAAAAATGAGTCCTGCTGAACAAGAAGCCTATAAAATAATGATGGAGAGCAAAGGTGATTATTCAGCTTTAATGGATCAAATCACTGGCAGTGAAGGATTATTGACAGGATTAGGTCAAGGATATGCTCCAGGAATGGCTGAAGAAGCAGCACAAGCAGGTATGACAACTGACCAATATTTACGTAGTTATTTAGAAGGTGATCCATTTTCAATTGAAAATGTTCAGCCTTATCTAGATACGTATACAGCTGCAATGAACCCTGCCATTAGGCAAATACAAGAGCAAACTGCATTGGGTCAACAAGCAGCTAGAGATAGAGCTGCTACAGCAGGTGCATTCGGTGGTTCAAGATTAGGATTAATGGAAGCAACTTTAGGTGCAGAAGGTATACAATCTGAATCTGATTTATTAGCACAAGCAGGTGCAGACGCATTAGGATTTGCAGCAGGTCGATTTGATACAGACAGAACTGCGAGATTTGATGCAGAAAGTGCATTAAGATCAGCATATGAAACTGACGAAGCATCTAGATTAAAAGAAATTGGAGCTATTCAAGACGCAGCCACTACTCAAGAAAATCTTAAAAATCAAGTGGCACAAGGTTTGATTACAGTTGGTGAAGCAGAAAGAATGTTAGATCAAAGAGGTGCAGATGCACAATATCAAGATTATTTGGATCAAAGAGCAAAACCATATGATGATTTGAATTTCTTACTTGGATTAGCAAGTGGAGTTCCAACTGACACAGCTGCATATAGATCTGGATTTAGTGAATCTAGAACACCTGCAAAAAGTGCATATGCACAAGCATTAGCAGGTATAGGAAGTTTAGGAAGTGCATACGCATTGTCATGAGGTAAATTATTATGAATCAACAATTATCGCAATCTGAATTAAATGCATTTGCAATTTGGATGCAACAAAATCGACCTGAATTTACTGGAAATATTGTTGATATAGATGGAGTTGTTGTTGATGAATTAGTAGGTTCTTATAATTTATTTAAACAAGATCAAGCAAACAATAATCCTACTCCTAATCCTAATACTACTAATACTACTACTAATACTACTAATACTAATACTAATACTAATACTAATACTAATACAGGTGCGTTGCCAGAACCAACAACAAATGCAGGTGCATTGAATGCAGCTACAATGGCAACTGCTCAACCGACTAAAATAGATCCTGCATTATTATCCTATTTATATTTTGCTAGGATGGGCGAAGAAGCAAACAAACCTGGATCTACTTTGCTTGGATCTATGGCAGGTGGTTTTCAAGGTCCTGCTGAATATCTTATGGCACAAGCTAAAAGTAGAACAACTGGCACACCAGGTGGTAATGTAGCAAAAGTTTTGGCACAATGGGATAATGGATTAGTTCAATACTTAACAAGAGATGGCACTATGGTTGTTAAGTTTTTAAATAAAGTTTATACAGATCCTGTGCAAATAGAACAACTTATAGCAAAGGCAAATAGGGAAGCTAATAGAGTATCTTTAGATACAGGTGTAGTAGATGCTGAAATTGCAGGTATGAAAAAAGGAAAAGAAGGAGCTTTTGATATTGCTAAAACACAAGCAGGTGAAGGTTTAAAATTAATTCCTAGACTTCAAGCAAATATTACAAATTATCAAGAAGGTATAAGTGCAATTGATCAAGGTGCTCAATCTGGATTTTTTGTTAGTTTATTACCAAGTATCAGACAGTCATCTATTGAATTAGATAATGTCGTTAATAGACTAGGATTAGATGTTGTCGGATCAGTTACTTTTGGAGCTTTGAGTGCAGGTGAATTAAGTATGGCAATGAGCACAGCTGCACCTACAAACATGCGACCAGAATATCTTAAAAAATGGTTTGAAGCCAGACTTAAATCAAAAAACAATTTATTAAAAGTAACACAAGATTTAGTCAGATTTCTTTCTGGTGGTGATAAAACAATGCAAGATTATTATAATCGTAAAGATCGTTTACAACAAGAAGGAACATGGAGATCAACATTAGGATTAGAGGATGTTGAATTTAGTACGTTAGATGATGCAGAACCAACTGAAAATATTGAACCTACTATTAGTCAAGAAGATCAAGCTGTAATTGACAGAATAAAAACAATGACTAGAGATGAATTAAATGCTTTGAATACAACAGGTGTTAGTACTCCTGTACTTCAAGCTTGGATTGCTAGATCTGCACAATTAAATGAGTTAGGTCAATGACAAACGAAGAATTACAAAGAAAAATATTAGAAGAAAAAATTAATTCTATTAAGAAACAGAATCTTATATCTAATGCTCCAGTTGTTGAAACTGAACAAAAACCAGTAACTTTTGAAGATAATTTAAAATCTTGGATGGCTAGTGGTGGTAGAACTCCCCCACCTTTTTACGATGAGAGTGAAGTTGAAGGGCAAGTAAGTCCAAGAACATTTGAAATATTTCAACAATTTATGGCTGAAACTACTTCAGGTGGGAAAAGTACATCTATAGCTCAAGATATGGCAAAAAGTGGATTAGAACTTGCAGAAGCAGGTAAATCTGAAATTGTCGATGTACCTGATACTGTCGATATATATTCTGAAGGTGGTAAGCAATTAGATATACCACCTATGGCTCAAACAGTTTTAGAAAAAATTGCGAATACAGTAATTACTGGTTTGGGGTATGCAGAAGCAGGAGTTGGTTTTACTGTTGGTAGTATAGCTGACGCACTTGTAAAAGCAGGAATGAATGAATCTTCTGCTAGAAAATTAGCAAATGATGTAATGGCTATGCCTGAAGCATTTGCAGGTTCACCATCACAATTGTTTAGACCTAAAATGCCATCTGGTCTAAAGCCTACTGCTATTAAAAATATTGATACAAAAAAGACAACAAAAACTACTCAAGATTTATCTCCAGAAGAACAAGAAATAGTAGAGATAATAAGATCAGCTTCAAGTGGGGGAGTAAACGAAGATAAAGCAATACAAAAATTATTTGAATTAGCAAAAATAAATCCAAACATTAAAGAAACGGCAGAACGTCTAGGGTTTGATTTACCATTTGATATTTATGCTGATAGTGATTTAATAAAAAGAGCAGCAGGTTCAACTAGGGATGTAAAAGGAAGTACAGCCGAAATACTTTTTAGACAACAAGTGGTAGAAGCTAAAAATCGTGCAGACGAAATAATTAAAGATCTTGGTGCTACAGATTTATCGACAATATCATTTAAAATAGAAAAAAATTTAGAAGAAACTATTGATGGTTTAAAAACAAGAGAAGGTGATTTTTATGATAGAGTTGATGGTAATGAAAAAAAGAATATTGTTGGATTAGTAGATCATACAGAAAAAGCTAATTTAACAAATACTTTAAACGAAATTAATAAAATAGCTAAAAAATTAGGTGGTGAAAAATTTTTAAAGTCAAATATAAAAGCCATATTACAAGATGAAGCTTACACTTATGGAAGGCTGTTAGATTTAAAAGAACAAATAGGAAATGGTGCTTTTAAAAATAAAGGTGAGTATATTGATACGACTACATCGACTTTAATCCAAATATATTATGCGTTAAAAAAAGATCAATTTGCTAATGCAGTTCGTATTGGTGGGAATGAAGTAGAATCTTTATTAAAAAATGCGAATAGCTTAACTGTTAAAAGAAAAGAATTACAAGATGCTCAAGTTGCTGCTTTAGGAAAAGTTTTAAAAGGTTCAATAGCTCCGAAATTATCTGGTGTTTTTACTGGTGGTACAAAAGGAGATATGTCAAATTTTAATAAATTTGTAGATATTGTCCCAAAAGATTTTAGAAAAGAAGCTTTACTGACAGCAATAGAACAGGCAGTTACAGTAAAAGATAAAAACCAAAATTTAAATTTTGGTTTTGCTCAATTTAATACTTTATACCAAAAATTAAAAAAACAAAAAGTTGTATTTAATAAATTAAAAAAAGAATTAGGATCAGAAACAACAAAAGTATTAGATGAATTAGCAATAATATCTAATAGAATAAATCAAGCTGAAGGCAATATTGAATTTACTGGAAAAGCAAATCAAGCATTAGTTAACGCAATACAAGCAAGAAGTATGCTTGAAAAGTTTATGACAGGAAATATGTTTCCTAGAGCAGTTCAAGGAGCTGCAGGTGCTTTGGGTGGTATGGCATTTGGGTCAAATGTAACATCAGGAATTGTTGCAACTATATTTAGTTCATTAAAATTTAATTCAAAAGATAGATTAAAAATTGCAGGAGATTTGTTTGGTAATGTAAAATTTAGGCAAATGATTGATGAAGTTGCACAAACTGGTAGTGTATCTGAAGAAACTTTATCAAGTGTTTCAAAACTCCCACTTTACAAAAGATGGGCAAAATCAATGGGAATTGATGATGGTAGAAACTGGTTACAAGGTGCAGTTGTAACTACAGTAGATTCACCACCACCTGAAGCAAATGAAGCTTTAGATACCATTGTAGAAGAACAGTCAAGTTTAGATCAATCGTCATCTGCTCAAGATATTATAAAGTCAGTAACTCCATCGACAATTGATAAAATAAGGCAGTATGCTTGATCCTGCATCTATAGCCACAGCAGTAAGTTTAAGTACAGCTGCATTTAATAACCTAAAAAAAGCATTTGCTATGGGTCGTGATATCGAACAAATGGGTGGTGATTTATCAAGATGGATGTCTGCTTCTTCGGATATAGATCAAGCAGTAAAATCAACAAAACAACCACCTATATATCGTAAAATATTGAGTGGTGATTCGGTTGAGGAAGCAGCTATGAAATCTTTAGTTGCTAAGAAAACAATTGAAAAACAACGATATGAGTTACAACAATATGTAAAATTTAAGTTTGGCGTAAAAGCCTGGGATGATTTGCTAAAAATGGAAGGCACTATTCGTAAAAAAAGGCAAGAACTTATTTATAAAAGACAAGAATTAAAACAAAAAATTATTGAAGTTGTATTTGTAATATTGTTAGTATGTTCAATAGTAGGATTAATATTCTTTGCAATATGGTTAAAGAAACAACAAGATGTCTGAAAAAGATATAATATTTATTGTAATTGTCCTAATAGCTTATTGGTGGGCAAATAACTATGAACCAAAATGGATGTTTATAAAATGACAAAAACTTTACAAAAAGATTCTAAATATGCAAAGGCAGATACAAATGGTGATTCGGTATTAAGTGATTCAGAATTAGATGCTCAATTAGCTAGGGAAGAAAAACGTATTCAAATTGAAAATATGGATAAAAAATCGGATTCTATTAGAGTTCTCATATGGTTTCAATCTGTTGCTACAGTTTTATTTGTGGCTATTCTTACTTTTCCAGAGTTTGTACCTGAATCTAGATTAGATCATTTAGTTCCAGTTTCTACGACTTTCATCATAGCACAGTTAGGAATAATCGGTTCATATATTGCAGGTACTACAATTGAGAAAGTTAAGGAACAGAAGGATTCAAAATAGCGTGAGATAATTCATTCCACGCTTCATCATTTAAATTACCTCTTTTTTGGAAAGTACACATATCGTAAAAATCTTTAATGTATGGTTTTTGTTGAAGTTGCATAGCATGTCTGCCATGTACTAAACCAACAAAATCGTTACTTACTCTTATTAAAATCCAATTTGTACCCCCATGTTTGACATGTTCTTTTGCCCATAAAGCCTGTTGTAACTTATATCCACAATTTAATTTTGTAGTTCTTTTTGTAAACCATTTAGGGATGTATTTTAATTCTATCCATCCAGTTTTACCTTTATGAATATAGTGAACGTCAGGCATTCCAATCATAACTTTGTTTTCAACTCTGTATGTTTTAAATGGCAAATTGTTTCTTAGTAATCTCCAAAATGATTTCTCACTCATTATCCTGCTCCTCTAAAAAAATTGAAATTGGATCTTTTGTTATAATATCAGCAATGTTTTTCTTATCTCTCAATGCCTTTATAATTTTACTGTCGATAGATTTTTGACATTCTATATCAATGTAAGTTACATTTTTTGTTTGAGATATACGATGTGCTCTATCTTCTGATTGTAGACGTTGCTCTAAATCAAAACTATTTGAATAATAAATAACATATTCAGCTGCAGTTAATGTTATACCTGTACCACCTGCCTGTGGAGTACCAATAAAGTATCTAATAGCAGGATCTTCCTGAAAGCGATCAATTGCGACTTCTCTAGCATCCGAATCAACTCCACCATGATAACTTACAGCCAAATCTCCTAATAACCTTTCTATGGCTTTTATATCAGCTCTGAACCTTGCCCATATGATTGCTTTACCTTCAATACCCTCTAATATCTCTTTTAAAGCTTCTATACGTGGATTTTTCTCATCGATAGGTTGTACCCTTTCATTTTCAGTAGGAAACCATCCACAAAGGATTTGCTGTAATCTAAGAAGCCTTGTAATCGCTTCTGGAGCTTCTATTAAGTTTCCTTCTAATTCTGCAATAAAACCCTTCTTCATTGTGCCATACATCTTTTTCTGACGTTCTGACATTTCCACTGGATGCCTTTGATAAATTTTAGGTGGTAAATCCAGACAATCTTTCTTTAATACTCTAAAAGAATGACCTTCCACATTTCTGCTTAATTCATCTAAATTTTTATAGGCAATAATTTGTCTTTGCTCAAATCCTCCCATAACACAATATTGGTTACGAAAACTATAAAACGAATCATAACCAAGAATCTGTGGATCTAAGAATTTAAACTGTGCATAAACATCGGCTGCATTCTTAGTAATTGGAGTACCTGTTAAGATCCTTTTATATTTAGCTTGTTTGCCAAATTTGTTCGTTATGATTTTTGTGCGTTTTGCACCTGGTGTCTTTATTCTGGTACTTTCATCTACTACAAGCATAACTTCATTGCTTAGTAATATTCTTTCCATCCAGTTAATTGCACTTGGTGAAGTAAAAGCTTCAACATTAAAAGTAAATATTTTAAGACAATCTCTAGAGTTTAAAACATTCACAAAAGCTTCTGTTTCTTTTTTATTCATACCAGATCTGTAATAGGTAATTTCATGTTCGCACCAGTCTGGTAAATGTGTTTCTACTTCCCTAATCCAGTTTCTATGTACTCCATTTGGTGCTATCACTACCAACGCAGATATTTCACCTTTACTATATAGGTAAGCTGAAGAATCAAGAATTACTTTTGTTTTTCCAGTTCCTTGCTCCATTAACAAAGCAAATACTTTTTGATCTCTAGATAAATAGAATGTCTTTCTCTGATGTTCAAAAGGTTCAGTCTTAAACATAAAATCATCTTTTTCTGGTGTTTGATCTTCCTTTCTCTTTCGGATCTGTTCTGCTGTTCTTAATGTTTTGATGTAATTATCTAAATGATGTTGTACAGTTTCATCCCATTCGATATCAGGAAAAAACTTGTTTAACCTTCCAAGTGTTGCTGACGTAGGTTGAAACAATAAATCTCTACCTATCCATCTTTTGTAAGATGGCAACGTGTTTAAAATTTCCATTTTGTTTGTATCAAGATTAGGAATTGTCAATAAACAATACCGATCTCCAAATGGTGCTTTTGTAACTTTCATGGCACTAAATTCTTTGGTCTAGCAAGTGGAATTTTAGAAGTATAAAACTTTTTAGAACATTTGTTTTTGCCATATATTTTATGTGATATATCTTTACATTCTTTCAAAGAATCAAATTCATCTACAATAAACTGTCCATATCTATCTCCAAGATTAAAACATGATTCTTTTAATGCATAAGTTTTTGTTGACCAAAAATCGCATTCTGCTTGAGTTGTAAAACTAACAATAAAAAATAATGTATATGTTGTCATTGTAATCATTTTAAATACCCTCTCTAATGCCAATATTACCACCATGCCTTCTGATGTAATCGCTAGAAGATAAACTTTTAACAATATCATCCCATCTAGATTTTTTAATTCTAGCTTTGGCAGGAGTACAAATTTTGTGATTTTGTGTTGCAGAAACAGTTACCCATTTGTGACCAATAATTACCCAAACATACATATTACCAGGAAAACCAATCATTTGATCAAATGGTTTACCAGATAAATAGTTTACCCAATACATTAAAGCTTTATCCCATTTTGCACCGATTGGTCTGCCACCTTTTCTTGGTGGTCTTGCTACAGTCCATTTTCTTTTTATCATTTTATTTCCTTTCTTAAAATGGAGCACAAGTTACATCAACAACAATTGGTAATGATCTACCAGTTGCCTTAACTCTTGAATGCACTATGACAGATCTTAGGTTAGCAGTTCTACAGTCTTGAATTGCACTAATAACCTCTTGTCGATCCATTTGATGAATTTCTTTATGGTGTAAAATTTCTACCTTATCTGCCGATTTACCACAAGCAGACAAGGTAATGAATATAATGAATAACATTCTCATTAGGCTACTTTCTTTTTTGTGTAACCAAAAATCTTAGCAGTAATATAAGAAGTTACTTTGGTGTTAGCAGTAATAAATTGTCTTGATAGTTTTTTCTTTACTGCTTTCATATCAAGTGTATTTCTTTCAGCTTCAGAAACAGTAATGTAATGTTCTGTTCCATTATAAGAACCTACACCTTGCATTTTAAGATTTTCCATTAGACGATTTTCTATTTCAGTTAACCTAGCTTTTTCTGCTCTAAGTTCAGCGATTGAATCAACAGTTGCTTGGTTCATTACTTCTTTTATATTTCCAATTTCTTTATTCATTTTATTTCCTTTCTAAATATTAATAACACATTAATAGCATGTATTCCTCAAGGAGTAAAGCCTTACCTTTCTTAATAAAAACAATAACTTAGAATAGTCTATTTTGTAGATTGTCATGATTATTTGACTGATTTGCAGAAGTGATTCGTTTTTTACCAGTTAATAATTCTTCTTGTCTTGGTGTAAATATCTGTTTCATTGACCTTCTTCTAACCATATCTTCTGCCATTTTAGGTCCTATGCCTTTGATCATTGTAAAACCACCGATTAACTCACCATCTTTTACCGACCAATTAACTTCTGATTTATGTCTATCATGTAACTTATATTTGTATCCATCCTCTATAAGTTCTTTTAATATATTCTTAGTCTGTTCATCATCTCTAGAATTACGTAATGTTGCTGACGCAAATTCCAATGGAAACTTATGTTTCAGCAAACAACAATAATAACTAACAATAGCATAAGCCACAGCATGAGATTTATTAAAAGCATAAGCTCCCATTGTATTGATATGATCCCAAATGTTATTAGCTTCTATTTCAGAAATACCAAAATCACTTGCACCTTTTTTAAAATCTGGAAAGTATTTATCAATAAATTCTTTACCTAAAGATTTAGAAGTTGCCTTTCTAATAGCTGATACATCTTTCCAAGACATCTTACCGATATCTCTAACAATCATCATTACCTGTTCCTGATAGACAATCACTCCATATGTTTCTTTTGTAATTTCTTCTAAACTGGGATGAATATATTCAACTGGTAATTCGCCAGTTCTTCTTTTGGCATATAAATCAGTACCACCAGAATAAAGTGGTCCTGGTCTAGCTAAAGATGTAATAGCTGAAATATCATCAAACTTTCTAACCTTCATTTCGTTTGTAAGTTTCTGTAATGCATATCCTTCAAACTGAAATATTCCTGCATACTTTTTGTCATTTAATATATCAAAAGCATTCTGATCCTCTAATGAACAAGAATAAAGATCTGACCTACTCCAACCTACTTGATCTAAAACATCTTGAATAACCGATAATGTTCTTAATCCTAGTGCATCTATTTTAAGTAAGTTAAGTGATTCAGCATCTTTCTTATCAATTTGAGCAGAATACTGACTAACTGAACAATATTGACTAACTGGTTTATCTGTCACCAAAACCCCTGCTGCATGAACTCCAGAATGTCTAGAATGATTTTCCATATCGATAGCTGTTTTAAGTAAAGGATATTTATTCACCATTTGACTACCGAAATGTGTATCTGTCAAAGTATCCAATATACAAAGATCTGCTCTAGGTTCACTAGGTGCTCTTGAAATAATATTTTCTTTTAAATTTATAACATCAGCTAATGGCATCTTAATATCTTTGCAAACTTCTGAAATAGCTGACCTAGCTTTATATCTGCTGATTGTACCTAAATGACATACTCTATCTTCACCATATATATTGTTTAAATATTGAAATACTAATTCCCTTTTGTCATCTTGAAAGTCGATATCAATATCTGGCAAATCATCTCTACTGACATCAATAAATCTTTCAAACAACAAACCAAACTTTATAGGATCTATTGTAGTAATATCAGTTAAATAACAAACTAAAGATCCTGCACTAGATCCCCTTGCAGGACCTACCAACATATGTTTTCTGGCATAGGCAACCATATCTGCAATGACAAAAAAGTAATCTTCAAAATTCTTTTCTTTGATTGTCTTAATTTCTCTGTCTAATCTTTCTTTATAAATACCTTCTAGTTGTATGCCTTTTCTTTTCGCACCTTGAACGCAAAGATCTTTTAAAGTGTATTCAGATATAAAAGATACCATTTTAGCAGAAGGTAAAGATGCGTTACATTCATGAGCAATATAATGTGTATTTTCTTTTGCTTCTCTTGGTATCCAACTTGGAAACTCATAATCATTTGTAATTGGTTTTGCATTTGCAATTTTATTATTACCTACAAGTATTTCATAAGTTGTCTTATCATTAGCTGTTGGATAATAGTTGTTAGATGTTGCGACTGGTTTAAATCCTTTCTTTTTGCAAAACTCTAAAGCTTTTGGTGAACTCATTTCTATATATAAATGATCTTTCTTGGTAATTGGTAACATTCCCCAATCTGGATTTTGACCAGATAAAATAATAACATTTTCTGATACATCAAATAAATGTTCATAATCTAATTTATTCTTATGACTAAATGTGACTAGTTCATAAATTTCAGATAACCCTTGATTATTCTTGGCTAGGAAACCCATCATATTACCACCGACAGGAAGTTCTACACCTAGTATCGGTTTGACTTTATACTTCTCACACACTTTGACAAATGGCACATGACCCCATGTACCATTGTCAGTTATTGCTATGGCATTCATCCCAAATTGAGCTACAATTTTTTCGATAGAGCCATAAGCAAGGCGAAAGGAATACTCTGTTCTAATCCTTAGTTGAATCATCGATACCCTCTTGAATAAATGCATAGACACCTAAATCATGGATAGAATCTTTATGCTTATCATCCCATTGATTACAATATCTCATAAGCTTGTGGACAATCATTGTTAAATTACCAAATCTTTTTATGTTATCCTCATCCCACATTTGATTACTGTCTAATCCATCTGGGAATAATGCTTTCATGACATCTCCAAATTGATTGTACGTGTAACCATAATTTGATCTTTCATTAAAAGTTTCATGAGCATTAATTAAATTTAGACCAATTGATTCTTTGGTAAGTGCATCTTTTAGTTTTTTAGAATTTCCCATTTTATTTTCCTTTCTTTTGTGAGGTGGCACTAAGCCACCTCTCTTCTTTTATTTCTCCAAGATTGATATCCTTCTACTGTTTGAGGAAAACCATCTCTTTTAAGCCATTGTCTAATGTGTAACAAAAGATATCCTTTTGACTCCAAAATAGGTAATGGCATCTCATTGTTTGTAATACGTTCAAAATATTCTTCAACTGTAAAATGATCAATTAAAAATCTCTTGAAACTTGGAGCAGATGTCTTTGCACCATATTTCAATCTGGCTACAAAACTAAACTTAGGTTGAAAATTAGGATTATCACTTTCATAAAATATATAATTACAGTTATCGCCTTTTTTAATTTGTAAATTATCTTTTGTGAATTTCATCTTTTTTTCCTTTCTAAATCTTTCTCTGTAATTTCTGCGTGATCAGAGTCAACTTCTTGTAACTTCTGAAATCTTTCCTTTGATATTTCATCAACCCATTCTGCAAAATAGCTTGCACCAAAGCCGTCTGTTCCAATGTAATCATCACTCGAATTTTCAAAACCATCTTCAACTTCAAGCGAAGAATTAACCCAATATTGTATACTCAATCGAAATATTTTTTCTGGATTTGGATCATCTGTTTTAAAAATAACCTTGTCGTAAATCTCGTGGATTTCCGTTGCTTGAGTTTTTATTTCACCTTCATAATATTTCATCTTTTTTCCTTTCTAAAATGGTGGGGGATTTCTCCCCCAGTTTATTTAACACCTAAATTAATTAATTCTTCATTTTCACATCTGTGTTGATAAAGAACTTTACCATTTTCAGCTTGACCTCTAACTACATCTACTAACAATTTATCTTCTAAAGATGAAATAACACCACCAATTACTTGATCATTAAAATCTGTATATTCTTTAATTTCTTGTAAAAATACTCCACAGTCATTTGTTGTAATTGCTTTTAAAACTTTAATTTCTTTGCTTGTAAGTTCCATTTTTAACTTCCTTTCTAAATCTTATATATATAATATAGTGATTCGTTTGTATTTTGTCAACCCCTAAAGATAAAATAATTTTTTATTTAATGTTTTCAGTACTTTGTGGTTTCGTTATTTTAAGATCAAGAAACATACCTAAACTATCAAGTAGTCTTTGATTTGCTATTTTAATATATTCTGAATTTAATTCACAAATTATTGCATTTCTATTAAGTTGAGCAGCTACTTGAGCAGTAGTTCCAGAACCACCAAATGGATCTAAGACTGTGCCATTTTCTGGACAACCTGCCTTTATACAAGGAATAATCAAATCATGGGGATAAGTGGCAAAGTGTGCTTCTGAATATGGTTTAGTCGTAACAGTCCAAACAGATCTTTTGTTAGATTTACCATTTTCAGTTGATTGAGAACTTTCAACTTTTATAGATTCATGATCAAAATAATAATGTGCATTTTTACTTAATAAAAATATATATTCATGTGATTTGGTGCATCGATCTTTTACGCTTTCTGGCATAGGATTAGGTTTATGCCAGATAATATCTTGACGCAAATACCAACCATCAGCTTGTAAAGCAAAGGCAACTTTCCAGGGGATGCCAACAAGATCTTTAGATTTTAATCCTTCTATCTTGTTATTAAGAGCAAATTTTTGCCCATTTCTAGCTTTACCACCAGAAATTAAAGGATCGATACTATCTTTTTTGTGACCAGTGCCACAATAACTATCTCCCAAATTTAACCATACAGTTCCATCATCTTTTAAAACTCTACGAACTTCACGAAAAACATTAACCAAGTTTTCAACAAATTGATCTGGAGTTTCTTCAATTCCTAGCTGCTGATCTTTTCTTTTAGCTCCACATTTAGGACATTCAGATTTATAGATTGCGTCACCTACAGCATTGTCCTTTTCAAACATTGCTTTGTGACCAGTATCGGTATTGCCAGAAGGATTAACTTTAGAATCTCTCATGTGATTACAATTCGGATCACCCCCTATCCAAGTGGCTGTTCCATAATCTCTTAATCCCCAATATGGTGGTGAAGTAATACAAGTATTTACACATTGATCTGGTAGCTGCTTCAAAGTATCTAAACAATTGCCTTCTAAAATTTCTATGCTCATAATGTTCCTTTCTAAATATTAAAATATCTTAGACCTCTTGGCCTTACTAAAAATAAATTTTCTTTTGCTCTGGTAAGTGCAACGTACCAAACTCTGTTTTCTTCATCATTACCTAAACTGTTCCAAGATAATCTTCCCATGTCAGTTAATAGAACAACATTATCAGCTTCACCACCTTTTGACTGGTGAATAGTTGAAATAGTAATTCTAGGTTTATCTTTAAATCTTTCACCATTTCTCATACATGATCTTAAATATTCTCTTTCATCTGGTGGGATACCTCTTAATATCTCCATCCAATCTTTTTGTATAGCTTCTGGTGGTAACCCGAAATCTTCCAGATTATAAGATTCTTTTGCTTTTATTTTTGTTTTAAATGTAAAGTATTTAGCTAAATTTTTAGCATCAAACAAACTAATCTCATCATTTTTTCTCATTGTTTCCCATGCCATGATAGCTCTAGTTTCATCAGTATCTAATGAACTCTTACCATTGTAGATGTATCCATATCCTTGTTGTCGAACAACTTGTTTTAAACGATACAAAGTATATTTACTTCTACCCATACATAACCAAGATCCTTTCTTACTAAAATCAATTTCTTGTTCATCAGATACATATTCAACTTCACCACTATCAAGTTTTGAATTGTATGGCTTCACATATCTACTTTTAATTCTATTCACTACATCAGTAGCTAATCGGTGTATTTTTTGTGGTACTCTAAAACTTTGTGGCAATATCATTTGATCACCTTTTAAACTTAAAAACTTTTTAACATCTGCACCTGCCCAACCAAAAATAGCCTGATCATCATCACCTGCAATATAAACTTCTTTCGCATATTGAGATGCAGTAATTGCCATCCTATATTGTAAAGAACTTAAATCTTGAGCTTCATCAATAATACAAATATCTATTGGCAATGGTTCATGAAACTTTTCTAACATATCAGTAAAATCCAATAGTTTGTTTTGTTTCTTATATTTTGTCAAAGCATCACTATATTGTTTGACAGCATGAAAACTTAAATCATTTTCATTTACATATTCATATTGTTTTTCTAATGGTCTTAATCCAACTCTTGAAAGTGATTCGACTCTGGAGCACTTATCACCTAATCCCATGCCAACATGAACTCCAAGATCTTCATCATAAATACCTTTGAACTCTATACCCATAGCTTTACCTATGTTTCTAAAATGTTTGTCGGTCATAATTTCATCACGTTTCAAACCTAATCTTTTAAATGCTAATGAGTGTAATGTTCTGAAAAATGGAAACCTACCAGTATCAAATCCAAACTTTTCCATAGCTCTTTCTTGAGCTTCATGTGCTGCTTTTCTGGTAAATGCCAGATAGGCGATTCGTTCTGGTTCAATACCTCTGGCTAAACTTTGTTCAACTATATTCAGAAGAGTTGTTGTTTTTCCTGTTCCTGGTGGTCCAAGTATAATTTGAACATGTCGCATTATTTTTTCCTTTCTCATCTGACCAATAAACATAAACAATAGATCCACACTTTGGACAACTTAAATTCGTTACATATTTATGATCTTCATCTTCCTCTAAATCATGATCCCCACCCCATATTAATACTTGAGGTTCATCACACACATAACAATTCATTCAAACATATCCCTTACAAATTTCATTTGTTTTATTCTTTCTAACACAACTTGTTCATTACAAGAATTACAACATCTTTCTGGAAATTTATATGTAGGTTCTGGATTATGACTATCCATTACATTAAATATTTTTGTTCCACACATACAGCAGATAATTGGTTCTTCTAATTTTTGTGTCATAAAAAATCCTCTTCTATTTCGCTTGGTATGTCTAATGGTTCATCATCATAAAATTCTGGAGCAGGAACTGACCAAACTTTTACTGGTTTTGATTTTATCCTAAAAGTATTTCGATCACCACCTAAAGTTCTTAACCATGACCAAACTTGATGTTGATTCGGATATCTAAATCTTTTTGCTTCTAAATAAACAAATAAATCTTCTGATCTAAAGTAAACTTTCTTTTCATCTGGATCATGATATGGTTTAGCATTCATGATTTCATCTTTATGTCTAGCTTGAACTTTACCAGTTAAAAACGAATCAAGCATCTTTTCAAATTGACCTTGTGGTGATGCATCATCTGGATCAACAATCACTTCTACATTTTGCAGTAATTCATTGATTCGTTTTTCCCACTTCTGGCTTGGCATTGTGCTAGGACATTTATTTAATTTCTCGACACATATTTTTTGTAACTGTCTTTGATCAAGTAATTGAGGTGTAGTCACTTCAATTCTCTCACCTTGCATTTCTATATACCATCTAACAGATTGCTTATTTTCTGTTTCATATTTTGTAATTGCATCTACTTCAATAGCTAATCCACCACCAAAACCACCTACACCATAATCTCTTTTAATGCATTTAGATTTTTCACAGTAATTACAAATTGGAGCTTGTTTGCAAGTGTAAGCATAATCTTTCCTGCTTACTGATTTAATCAAGGCATTTACCTCTCCAGATGGAAGTGCTTCAGGTAAATGTTCATAATTAAATCTCATCAGATCTTCTTGCCAATCATCTGGATTTTTCTTTCTAAAATATACACCGACATTAAATAAAGAAATATTTCTACTTCCTTCTGGAAATCCTAACGTAATAATATGCTGTAAGCAAGGTGGACCATCAGAAAAATGATCTAAAAGTTTTGGTGTATGTTGCTGAAGCTTTTCATAGCTTGTCGTTTTCTTTTCAGCTAAATCAACAAACTGTTCCAAGTTTAATTTTTTACCTTCATGGATTGCATATCTCTCTGTATTATTACCATCCCAATAACAAAGATTAATCCAGTTACCTCTATCTAAATCATTAGCTCTTGAGGTTTGTTTCGGAAATATTTCAGATCCACCATATCCTAATTGAGCAGCAAATTCATTTAACTTTGCGACCATATCCACAGCAGATATAGAGGGATTACAAAAAAGATACAAATGAGCACCCCCTGATTTTGATCGACAAAGCACCAAAGGTGTTTTTCTAATTTTCTTTTCAAGACTTTCAAGTGATTCATTTAATTTAACATCCCCTCTAATATCAACATCGATAACACCAAAATTACAGGAGTTATCTTGTTTAAGCATTATGATACCTAAAATATAATCTGTACCATTTAAATGTGAATTAAAATTATCTTTAGTAGCAGGTTCGCTAACAGTAACTGCTCGACCAGAAACTTTACCATCAGCTTCTTTGTTCTGAACTCTATACTGGCCATGAGCTAACTCATAACCTTCAAATAATTTCATGAATCTATTAACGATCATGTCTTAGTTTCCTTTCTAATTTGGTCGAGAAGCTAGACTTAAACAGGCCCATAAATCTAGCTCCTCTAACAATACATCAATGGAGCTTAATACTTTTTTTCTGATGCATCGTTTTTCCTAGAAGGGTATTTCATCACTATCGTCACCACTAGCGTTGACTTTACCTTCTGTAACTTTATTCCTAAAGTTCCTAGCTTCTAAGTAAATGCTTTCACCAGTCGGCAGGTTTTTAATTATACCACCAGACTTAGCATCATACTTCATGGTCACTTCCCAATTAAACCAAGAACCCAAATCATTTTGTTCTGGAACTGTAGTTAATGTATAAGCATTCCAAAACATTGCAGGATTAATTGTACTGTTACCATTTGGATGTGGGATTTGCAACCTATTCATCATGCTATTCCACTTCTTTGCTTTCTTTAATCCAGATCCACTCATTGAAACTAATGCAGGTGTATAAGCACCATCTTTATCGACAGTAAAAACAAAGTATTCAGCAGTAATAGAAAGAACATTATTGTCTGGTGTAACTAATTTACCCTTATCATCTTCCTTACATTTGCTTAATAATTCTGTGCAGTTCAATCCATGATCTGCAACAATCTTTCTTTCTTGTGTCCATTCCAAATGAGTTTTTCTGTATTTAACTGGTACAACAGTAATACCTTCCTCACCATTGTATAGTTCTTCAGTTACGTTATCAAAAATCATTCCTGCTTCTGCACCTTTTTTATAAGCACTATCAGCTTTACTAACTTGTGGTGACAATGCCTGTAGTATCCTAAGTCTAGGAATAAGCATGTCATCATTAGTCATATTTTCAGAAGCAGTACCTGCATCTTCTAATATTATAGATGGATCAAATGTTGATACACTTGTATTCTCTTGTTTTAAATCTAATTCATTCATTATATTTTCCCCTTTATAATAATTTTCTTTACGTCATCTGCATTACAAAATTTACCTACAGATCCAGTATATATTTTGAATAAATCTGTGGGCAACTCTTTACCTTCCTTTAACATAGTATCAAAGTGATTCGTTAAAGTTCTACTGTTGACAGTTTCTTCTAATGAATAATCGATACCACGATCAGCAATTTCTTTTGTAAACTCTTTACACTTTTCATCTTCTTTTTTATCAAAGTTTACTTTGACAGTATTCTTTATAAGACTGTCAGCTTTATTATCCCTTAACCATTCAAAGCATTTCTGCCTTCTAACCATTAATTCGTTTTTAGCTGATTCGTCTTTCTGTCTAGTAATCGCTGTCTTAGTTGGTAAAGAGTGACTCATAAATTCATGCAGATAAACTCCCTGACCATTACCTAATGCAAAAGCTTGTGAATTAAGCTCACTCATTAAATCTGGAAGTTCTTCTTCAGAAATTATTTTGTACTCTTGTTTTTTCTTTTTTAACGTAATTTCAATTTGTTCTATTTCTTTTTCCAAGTCATACATTTTTTGACCTAGTTCAGTTAACGCACCTAATGAGTTGGATGCAGGTGCAACATCCTCAAGCAGATTGATATTCGTCATTTTTGACCTTTCTCATTTCTAAAGATACAGGCATATACCATCCTTTTCGTCTATCCCTGTTACCTTCTTCTTTGTTACGTTCCCATCTGAGAACCTTGATTGTTGGAGAAACTTCACTCGCAATCATGCATACAATCATAACAGCAATTGGATCTCCACCCCCTGCCCACAACAAAAAATCGTCTGGACTGAAGTTCTTCATAATTCGTCTAGCTTTCTGGATAGATGGAACTGGTACGAATTGTGGTTTATCACTTCCTTCAAATACAACTTCCAGTTCTCCATACCTTGCAGCATCTGTCAGATCTGGAGTAAATCCGTATTTATTTTGTAATGGTCTTTGAACTATATATACTTTTGGCATCTTAATCCTTTCTTTAAATCCATCTTACAGTCGTTGATGTATTGTGATTATCTTCAAATATAAACCAAGCAAAAGCCATAACTCCACCTGACTGAAATTCACCAGTTACATTAAATGATAATCTTTTTGAAAAAACATAAATGTTTTTTGGTGGATATTTTTTAAATAACTCACCTCTTTTAACTCCCTCTAAAAACTGTAATCTAACTAGAAGAGCTAATTTTTTAACACCCAAATTCATTGCCTTTTCTGCAAATTCAAGTGCCAAACTAAATGGTGGATTCGTAATAATTTCTGGAGCTAATAATTTTGTTTCCAGTAAAAAATCAATATTACTTTGGTATCCACAATTATAATCGATTAAATCTGTGCCTATATTTTTTATATTGTTGTCATCCAATACTTTACATATTGCACCATCACCACATGCACATTCCCATACATCAGTAAACTTTTCTTGATCCAATAAAGATTGTACAGCATATGAAGGTGTAGGATAAAAATCATGGGCATTTCTTTCCCTGCCCTGATTCGCACCAGTTATTTTAAGAAGGGATGTCATCGTAAACTCCTTCAAATATTATTGGATTTTTATCCAAATCTCTTTGCTCTGAATCTACAACAACTTCTTTTGTTTTAAATTTTGTTCCACATGAAACGCATTTACGATATCGAATACTGATACCATTTCTAGTTTCACCTGCATAAACTCTTGTTTTATTATGTCCACATTTAAAGCAATGCATTCTTTTTCCTTTCTAAATAACTGGAACACACTAATCCCTAAAATCCGAACCTAGTTAAAAATATGTGTCCCAGTTAAAGTGTTTTATGAAATTTAACTTTTAAACTATTACATCAAAAAGTCAACCTCTTTTTACTATAAGAAAAAATTTGATGATAAAAAATATTTTTTTAAAATTAGCAAAAGTTCGGTAACATCGGTAACAATTTGCTTTTTGTTACATGTTTTCAATATTTTATTCCTGTTACCTAAGATCAAAACAATCGGTAACTGTTACCGAACTCTGGTAACATTAATCTAAGTTATTGTTTTTAAATAAAATTAAATTATTTTATCATTTGCCCTTGACATATGTGACCGAATCACCTATATTATATATATAAGGCAATCAGAAAGGAAAAAAATGTACGATCCAAAAATATTTACAAAAGAAGAATTAGATAGATTTTCTGAGGAAGATCTTACAAATATGTATGATTATATAATTGAGCAAGGTCTTGAAAATAAGCTGCTTCAAAAAAGAAAAGATAATAGTTAATTTAACTGGGGGAGAAATCCCCCATAATTAGAAAGGATAATAAAATGGGAATGTCAAGTTTTGTATTAGATATAGAAGAAAAGTTTTGGGATCATGCTCATAAGATTGTTGGTGATTGTGAATCTCATA
>CAACVD010000362.1_pt1 | contig 21921 bp, 28 predicted proteins | sample 2381771 | NCBI WGS metagenome assembly CAACVD01 (sample SAMEA5211965, study PRJEB30684) | marine metagenome | biome: Marine; feature: Epipelagic; material: Water | collected 2015-10-15 | depth 15 m | reverse complement strand
TCGGCGAACAGGCCACGCCGTTTGAGCATCGGTCGTTTGGCGATGAGTTGGCTAGATGTCAGAGGTATTATCATCAAATTCTTGGAAATGGAGCAGGTTCAGGTAATCTAAAGAATATCTGCAATGTTTCATATTACAACGCAGGTTATGTACAAGGTCTTTACTTTCCCCCCACTTCAATGAGAGCAACTCCATCTATATCTCAAACAACTGGAACAGGATATTTTGCTGTTTCTGCGGGAAATACAGGCGACACATTTGATGCGTGGGCGGGTATAGATAGTTACAGTCATATAAATGGAATTACCCTGTATGCTAATTCTGGGTTGAGTGGAACTACAGGTCATGGTGGAATGACGTATGCACGAAACGATGCGGCAGCATTAGCACTTGATGCGGAGTTGTAAACATGAATGAAATGAATATTACATCAGCGCAATATGTTGCGAACCACACAGTTAATGATGCCTGTATTAAAGCTGTTATAGATGGTGAAGAAATTATTGTGCCAAACAACTCCACCGGCAACCGTCACTACGATGAAATCATGCGGCAGGTCGCAGCCGGTGACTTGACCATAGCTGACGCCGACTGATGAAGCTGGCGATGGAACCCGTAATGAAAACACAGATGGAACTTGAGGCACACGAAAAAGAATGTGCCATCAGGTATGCCTCTGTGCAGGAAAAGCTAGAAGCACTAGACAAGCGCATGTGGCGGCTGGAAGCAATGATAATGGGTAGCACGGTGATGGTGGTTGCTATGGTAGTTACAGTATTTATGGGAATGAATTAATGGCAGCAATCACGACAGATGAACAACTCACCCAAGAGGTAGGTAACATTGCTGGCACTGCACTTCCTGCCGTGCAGCCAACCCTTGCTACTGTGTTGCCGGGAGAGGAAATAGCCCCGGGAACCGGGCAAGTCCCCTCTCTAGCACCCCTCGCCCCCACCCAAGCCCCGGAAGTGGGCCTGACCCCAACAGCCCCGACGGCCCCTGCAGCGGATGTAGGTCAGGTTGCCGGGGTTGCTGACGTTACGACAGGTCTTCAAGACTTGGGTCCGGCACAGGCAGCGCAGTTAACGCCGACAGGTCCGTACGTTGATATGACCGGCGTCGAGGGGACAGTATCTGCGGGTGCAATGGCACAGGCCGCGCAAGCCGAACTCGACCCTCGCGCAACCGTTCAATACCAGCTTGGCGAAATCATGTCTAGCCTCGAATCCGGTGGACCCATGCCCGCATGGGCCGCACCACAGGTTCGCAAAGTCAATGCTGTCATGCAAGCCCGAGGCTTGGGTTCCTCGTCTATGGCTGCAGCGGCTATCACGCAGAGCCTCATGGAGTCTGGCGTACAGATTGCAGCAACAGACGCAAACAAGTACGCGGCAATCCAGCTACAAAACCTGAACAATCGCCAGCAGACGGCCTTGGCTAACGCTGCGAACGTCGCTGCAATGGACAAGGCAAACCTCTCTGCCCGGTTGCAGGGAGCCGTAACAGAAGCCCAAGCACTTCTTTCTGTAGACCTGAAAAACCTTGACAATAAACAGAAAAGTGATACACTAACATATAGTGCCCTAACGCAGGGACTCTTCAAAGATGCCGCCGAAGAAAACGCCCGTCAGCAGTTCAACGCCAAGAACGAGTTGCAGGTGGATGAGTTCTTTGCCGAATTGGGTTCGCAGGTCGAAACGGCTAACGCCAACCGGGTTGCGGCAATGCGGCAGTTCAATACGTCTGAATCAAACGCTATGCAGCAGTTCAACCAACAAGTAACGGATTCCCGGGACAAGTTCAATGCAAACATGGGCTTTGCAATTGACCAGTCGAACACAGTGTGGCGTCGTGAAACAAACACAGCAAACACAGCAGTTCAAAATGAAGCGAACCGCATCAACGTCCAGAACCAGTACAACGCCACGCAAACAGCCATGAACCAGCTTTGGCAGCAATACCGTGACAATGCCTCGTGGAACTTTCAGAAGTCTGAGAACGCTTTGCAGAGGCAGCACGACATCGGAACTTTGGCTATGCAATTTGCAAACTCTACTGAAATGTACGAGCAGCAACAGAAAGACCAGCTTGCAGCCGGTATTGGTAGTTGGCTTGCACGATGGGCAGCAACGAGTTAAGTATGTTTGATTTTCTAAAGACAATAACTAACTATATAGACCCAGTGCTAGACTTTGTGCTGGGGGAAGACGTTATGACTTCCGATATGGCTCGTCGGGGAGAGGGTCCACGCCGAGAGGGTGGTTTTTTAGAGTTTGCCAAATCGGGTGCCAAGGCATACGCGGCCATGACTGACAGCGACGAAGACCGTGAAGCCTTTCAAGCTGCAGAATACAAGGCTCCAAAAATAACAAGGTTCTCAGGCCGCGCACCAACCAGCCCCGGGGCTAGTCAGGCTGTCCAGCCACTAGGTGCAGCAGACCCCCGAGTTCGCAACCTGTACAACAACCTTCAAAGAAGGTCGTACGCAAACGCTGACATGAGCCGCCTAAGTCAAAACTTCCGGGTTAATCTGACCAAGCGTCAGGGCACACGGACTATACCCCTCGAACCTGCCAAGGCACCCCAAGCAAAAGAGGTGGCCCCAGCGGCGATACGCAAGCATGAAAAGGACGTAGTGTAATGTCTGAAACTGATGCACAAATTCGCGGTCGGGGGTCTATTGAAAACATAGACCAGTTTGCATACGCCCCTCCCGGTCACAGTCTGACACAGGACAACTCGCGCTGGCCGTGGGGCAAGCCGCCCCGGGATGCTGACCCGGAAGCTGCCCTCTCTCGCGCTTTGGATGGCCTCGAAAAGCCTGACGTAAAAGAAGAGATGATAAAGTTACTCATGGTGGGGATTTCTGTCGAAGTTCTTGTCGAGGGTTTCTTGATTCAAGCTTTTCAAGAGGGCAAGTTTAGCCCGGATGTTGCTGTGCTAATAAAGCCTGTTCTCGGCCTTATGATTGCAGACATGGCCGAAGACGAGGGCATTCCGTTCCGTATGTTTGAAAATGAAAACGCAACGGAGCAGGGTAAGATGGACGACGAGACGTTCTTCCGGATGATGAAACAAAACAACCCGCGTATGTTCGACTACGTTCGCGAAAAAGTCAATCAACAAATTCGTGAAGGAAACGCGCCGAAGGAACTCGAAGAAGGCAACTTCCTAGAGATGGGAGAAGATAAGTAATGGGCATCGGTGTTTCACTTGCAACTGGGTTCGTAAAAGAACTAAACCTCATGGACAAGGAACGTCGCGCTTCTGCTGCAAAGGTCGCAGAGGACGCTCGTGCGGATGCTGTCTTTAGAAGCCAAGAATTCTACAAGGCACAGCTTCAAAGAGGCACAGACTCTGCACAAGCAAAAAGAGAACTAGAAGCAGCTAAACGGACAAGCGTGTCTGACGGCCTGCAACAGGCTATCAAAGACAAGACGATAACAGATGCCGGACTCGCTGCAGTCGGCAAGGGTTTGACTTCGTTCGACCCCTCGTGGATAGACCTGTCAAAATCTTCTGCTGCTATCGACGCGGCAGCATCGACCCTGCCTGTGCTAGGTGAGGGTGGTAGCAAGTTTACGTGGAATTTGGTGGGAGACTTGGAGTACGGTTCCGGGGGAAGTCCGTACAAGCGGTCACAAGTTCTGTGGGATACGTGGAATTCACAGCTTCAAACAGAAGAGGGATTTCAAGCCGCCCTAGACTACTTCCAAAGCGATGCAACTGCCCGCAACAACCTCGAAGTGCTGGTCAATAAGAACGAAAATGCACTCCGGGTAGGTAACATCAACGCACAGAAAAAGGCGGGCGTAGAAGAGACGGGTTTGAAATACGTGGACCTATCTGAAGAGTACGGAAACGCAGCCCGCCTGTTCGACGAACTCGGATTTAAGAACGTAGAAGAACTCAGCCTAAAAGAAATCGCAGGTCAAACTGTGGATGTTGCTGACGACGAAGAGGCAATCCTGTTTCCTACTCGCGACACTGCAAGCGGTGGCATGGTTGGCGGGATATTCATTCCCATGAAAAAGACAGACGTTCAGCATTTGAGCGCGATGGCTTCTCGCACAGGATACGACTCCGCGCAACACTTGGTTGCGGCCTTCAACTACCGGGCTGGAGAACGTCCCGAAGACATGACAGACCAAGAGTTTGCTGCCCAGCAGAATGACGTTCTTCTAAAGGCTATCAAACTAGAACAGGCTGGGTACGGCGACATGCTGGCAAACCCGGCTCTTATGGATGGCACTGACGCCGCGAACTTGTACGGCGAACTGCAAAAAACATTTAAGGGGGACAAGCAGGGGATGGCACAGGCTGTGTCTCTGCTAGTTGCAACCCCTGAAGGTACTTTCGTAAAGACCCGTAGATATCGTTACTCTGGCAACGTCAATCAAAAGGTACAGGCTATAGGTACAGGGGCTGCGTTCGTAGAGCGAGTTACCGGGCTGAAGGCTGACGACTTCAACGAGGGACTCAAGGCTCAAGCAGACGCCGTTGACTACTTAGACCGTCTCATCGAACTGGAGGATGAGATTGGTGAGCAAGTCGGAACCGGCTGGATTCGAGACTCTGTTGCCTTCTTCGGTAGATTTGGTATCCAAATATCTCAAGCCCCACAGGCAGTCGGCGCACTTTTTGGCGCTAACGAAGACTTCGCAGCAACCGCAACAGGAACTAGCCAAGCAGACTTACAGGCTACTATCAAAGAAGTCATTCCCGGAATAGACCTAGCAAACATCTCTGAAGCAGAGGCAATTCGCCTGACTTTGGCAGCAAAGATGGCTCGGGCTATCGACCCGTCTGGACGCCTGTCCAACCAAGACTTCGAGATTCAGCTTCGCAGACTCGGGGACGCATCGTTTACCACGCCGGGTGAAATCAAACGCAAACTCAACTCAGTCAAGAAAGACTTCGAGGCTGACTTAGAATTCAAAAACATGCTCAAGCGTGTGATGGATGACCAGTCTCAGCTAACCCCGCAGGTTGCCCGGACAGTACAGGCACACATCAAAATCCGCGAACTCGAAGAGGGTCTCTACGGAACCACAGGAAGAGACGCCGTTGTTCAGCAGCAGCAGGAAGCCCCCGGAGACGCAGCCGCCGTTAAGATAACGCAGAGCAGCAAGACGTGGAGAGGCCAGCCTGTCTACATAGGAACTGACCCCCAAGGAAACGTTAGATACTATCTGGACCCCGAAGGAACTACGGTAGTTCCGACACCGAGAGAAATTAAGTAGATGGCTCAACAAGTCACAGTAGAAGACGTAAAGCAACCCCCTGTAAGTGGCGTTTTCCCGCCAACCGAAGAGGGCGTGGTTACTGTAGAAGAGGACGGAGAAAAGAAGCCCGTAGGCGTCGTTCCCCGCCCTGCTGCTGAACCCCTACAAACAGAAGTGACGTTGAAGCCAGAGCCTGTGCTGGGTGTTACCACGCAAGTTTCTCCTGCTGACACGGGACTCACGCAGGTTGCCGGGGAAGCCGTTGCTGCAAAAGTAGCCCCTACTGTAGAGCAAGCCCTCGAAGCTGCGGAAACAGACGAAGAGTACATGAACATCATGGGTCTGCAAGAATTGGCAGACGCAGGTGACGACGACGCGTACATGAAGCTTCTGTCTCTTACAGAGTCCACGGTTCCTGCGGGCGAAACCATCAAGCCCTTCGTCGAGGGACAGCAAGTTGTCATCCCGGCAAACATCACAGACCCCCGACAAATAGACCGAGCGAAGCTAATTGGGGAACAGTCCCTGATGCTCGACAACATGCTTCGTGAGGCTGTTCCGGATGCTCGGGTTCGTCAAGTCTTGGTTGACAATGGGCTGGGTAACTTTGGCGATGTAGTATTAGAGCGTCTTGCCGAGATGGGGCGGGGCACAGTTCAAGTAGCTGCTTTTCCTATCGGCCAGTCCCCCCTAAACACAGCAGCATATTACGCAGGTCTATCTGCTTGGGATTACTACACAGGCAAGGCTTCTAGTTTCGGTGCGGCCTACGCCTCATACGGTCCTGAAATTCAAAGAGACAGCCAAGAGAACTTGGACACGATTGCTAAGTTGTTGCCGGGACCAACGCTCGGCATGGCTGCAAACGACTTCATTCGCGAACAGTTGCAGCAGAGACTCGACGACGGTCTGATGACCCAAGAAGAGTACGACCAGATTACTACGGAGACTTTGTCAGACGGTACTGTGCTACAGCGCACCCTCATCAGCGACGAAGCCGCGAACAACATATTGCAGATGTCGTTTAACCAACTTCCGCTATACGAACGATTCGGTGCTATTGCCATTGAAAACGTGGTCGGTATGGCTGGCTTCGGTGCAGCTACCGCATACAAGGGTAAAAAGACCCTAGCAGCCGTTCGCAGACTTCAGGAACAATTCCCGGAACTTGCAAAACTCGAAAACCCTGTTGACGTTCTTCGTCAGGCACACTCTAACAAACAGGCTAAAAGCCTGAAGATGCACTTCCTAAAAATAGGAATGCGGGAAGAGCGCATCGACACAAACATCTCAGGTCTTGTAAAGCAGGTTAGTAGCTTGGATGACGAATTGTCCGCCATGCGAAGACGGGGCGTTACAAAGGGCCACTCTGACTGGTCTACGTACGTAGCCAGAGAGCAGCAGATGAATGTTCTCGAAGCCCGCCTTCTCCGTGCCAAGTTCACGGGACGAACCATACCTATGGTTGCTGAAAACGTGGAGAACTCGCTGATTATATCTGCGGGTCAGTTAGCAACCCGTGAATGGTTGCCGCAGTTTACCGGGTTCGATGAGGAAACATCAGAGTTTTTTGGCGCACTGGGTATGAGCCTCGGTGGCTACAAGGTTGTAAAAGGGATTGGCGGCGGCATAGGCCGCACAGGAAAGCGGGTTGTTGACGGCAACATTGCAGAGAATGTAACCTCTGGGTTTGGCCGTGTAATGGACTTTATCTCTTTCGCGGCGACAGGCGGTGAGGTAGGACGCGCTTTCACGTTGAAGGGCAAGTCCCTGTTCAACGACGACGGAATTAGGGTTTACGAACAGAGTTTAGGCCGGAAGCTAACCGCAGAAGAGCGTAGGGCAGTCACCTACTCCACACGTCTCATTCAAAACTTGAGCGATGAGCAGCGGGAATTGGTTCTCAAGGCGACTGACGACTACCTCGAACTGCAAGACCGTATAGTTATGCGCTTCCCGGAGGGTGACGCCCGCAACAAGGCACAAGAACTTTTCACGTTGTCCTTTGCACAGGCAACTTCTATCGGTCCGCTGGCCGCGTTGAACCGTCTCGCTATCGGTAGAATAAAGCCTCGCGACCTGAAGAACCTGAACAGTGATGAAATGATTCAACACGGAAGGGCGTCTGAAAAACAAATTGAAATAACCGAACGTGCCCTACAAAATTTGCAAGACCACTTAGAGGCCGTTCCGGACATGGAAGGCAAAGAGTTCGTACAGGAATACATCTCTGACGGCCTAAACGCTTTGCAGTCTCACAAGACTCGTCTGCGCGGGGAGTACGAGGATACTCTTGCAGCACTAGACGACCTAGAGAAGTTTGTATTCGACGACGTTACGGTCGATATTCCCGAAGACCTTTTCTCTAACATCCTGTACACCCGCAAACATCTCAAAGAACAGTTGGGCGAGTCTTTCAATACGAAGGCTGAAATCATACGACTCCAGCAGGATTTCGAGGAGGGTCTTGCTCGTCGCATCGACCTCGTCAAGGATATGCGTGGTCAGGGTGCCGGATACAACGTGTTGCTGGCACGTACAACAGAGGATGTCATCGAAACACACATGGAAAGCCTCTTCGCCAGAGGACGTGCTGCCTACGAACCCGTTGTCGAGTTTGCACAGGGTCGCCCACCCATCGACATGACCCCTTTGGTTGCAAAAACGATTGAAGACCTCGGCGCACAGACGGACATCATCCGCTTCTTTTCTGCGGGGGGAGACTTCTTTAGCGGCAAGCTGGGTAAGCAAGCCCTCGAAGTTTTTGACAACATGGTAGAGCGGGTCATACCCCCGGAAAAACTAGAGGAGATGAAAGACCTTCTCAAGGCCAATGGTATCGAAGGACTCACAGATATTGAAGTTGCTATCCGTGCTGAGAACGCTTCAGATGCACTCGGTATCTTCTCTCAAGCTAATCCGTACGAGGTAGAAGTTATGCGTCGAGCCTTCCGTGACTACGCATACCGTCTCGGACCTGACGACCGGGAACTAAAGGCAGTCGTTGACAAGTTCGCAGGAGACCTAGACGACCTGATTCGCACACAAGACGTAGAAGTGTACAGGATGCTGGAGAAGGCCCGGAAGACCTATCGTGATGAGGTCGGTGACCGCCTCCGCCCCAAACAATTTCTTTCGCAACTAGACCGGTCACGGCAGGGACCAGAAAAGGTTTCCACAGGTCCACAAGACCCGTTCCGGTTTGCGTACGGTGAACTCGACCCCGTAACTGTGTTCAGCCCTATTTTGGACGCCCTAAATCAGTTAGCTGCTGGCGGTCCTAGAGCGGCAAAGGCGCGTCACAATCTTCCCAAGCTGCTGTCTCGTTTGGCCACCGACTTTGGTGAACGCATGGAAATTGATGGCGTCAAACAGTCTGTGTTTGACTTATCTACACCGCAGGGAAAAGCCAAGTTCGATGCCCTACAGGGTGTTATTGCAGAGCGTGTCTACGCTGACTGGGCCGAGCGGACAGTCAAGAACATAACACAGCCCCGCGCAGGGGCGACGAGAGTAGGGAAGTCCCTAGAGGGTAAGATTGGCGGCTACGACTTCACCCGCGCAACCGATTGGGAAGCCCTTCAAGACTACACGGAAGTTACCATCAAGGATGTAGACGGTAAAATCAAACGTGTCCCGATGGTCAACTTGCAGGAAATGATTGCCGGTGAAAACGACATCACCAGCCTCATGGAAAAGAGTGCCACTATTCGCGGCAAGGTTGCGGACTTCATATCCGAGGCCGAAAGCACAACGAGCAAACTTCGTCGAAACGTTGACAGCACGATTGCAACCGAAAAAGAAACGTTTGACATCATCAAGCCAATCATCCCGGAACAAGACCCAGACAGATTCTACACAAACTTTGTAATCAATGGTAGCGTTGGAAAGCTAGACGCAACCCGGGGCATGGCAGTTGACCTGCTTGTAAAGAGTGGCAAGAGCGCAGATGAAGCAGAAGACCTGTACGACAGGGCGGTTAGCAGTTTGATTTCACGTGCCATCATGAACCGGGGCGGGCTGCAAAACGTTTCGGGGCGGACTATGGTCGGCCTAGACATGGACAAGAAGGTGGTTCGCCAATTCACGACACCTGAAACTATGCTACAGGACATCCAAAACAATCGTGAAATTCTCGAAGCTACTCTAGGCGCAGACCACGTTAACTACTTAGAAGATATCACAGACTTCTTGAATATGGCTGCGGATACTACTATAGCGACCAGCACGGGGTTCGAGGGAATCACTCGTGGCTACGGAATGAACGAAGCCTTGAGCCGGGTTTACAACATGGCACGGGGCATGGTTAGCCCGTTGTACGTTACCTCGGAAGCTGCTGTGCGCCTTGCAAGTCAGGCCAACGTAGAAATGTTCCAACTTGTGGGACAAGACGCGAACGCAGCCCGTATCGTTCGGGATTTGCTCAAGTACCCTGAACTGATTACTAGACAAGACATGGACTACCTAGACACGACAATGGGAGTTTTTGTCGTAAAAGAACTTCAGAAAATGGGACTGCGGCCTTCTACGTACGTCGCAGTAGAACAAATAGGAACGGAGAGTACCGATGAAGATGAACAAGAAGATGCCTCGTAAGGGCTACGCCTACGGCTCTATGGTTCGCAGCCCGATGCGGCCCGACAACATGACCATGTCCGCGAACCCAATGATGCCCCGTGACGACAAGATGGGCATGATGTACGGCGGCATGGCAAAGAAGAAAAAGAAGATGGCTATGGGTGGCGAAAACAAGAAGTTCGCAGCCTTGGCACCACCTCGCGACAAGATTACCTACGCTGATAAGATTGCAGGTGCAACGAAGAAAGCCTAGACGTATCGTCCGGACTTTTCCAAAATCTCTTCTGACACAGACTTCAAGTAACGAATCAAGCTGGCAACCTTGTACGTACCCTCGTATGAAGGCATGCCAGCTTCCATCGTTCTGATGTAATCCTCTGGGTTTACAGAGTCTACCTCTAGTTCTATGTCACCCCTGTCGTTCATCGACGCGGTAAGATTGAACAGCAGGGCTTTAGTCTTTTTGTTCTTGCTCATTGTACGCCTTAATCACATCACTAGAGAAAAGTTTCTGCAAGTTTAGCAGGTACATACGTGAGGCGTAGTTGTCACCGCCTGACACGCTGCGTTTGTAGTCTAGGTTGTCGATGATTGTTCGCAGGGATGGGACATCAAAGACGAGGGTTGCAAAAGTCTTGTCACCCACACACAGGTTGTGAAACCAGAAGTCCGCTTCAGTAGCCGCGATACCGCTAGGCTTACCGTAGCACTCATATTCGATGGCAATGTTGCCCGTCTTCATCCAGAGGTCTCGTTCCGACTTGACCTCTATTTTTTTGTCTTGAAGCATGTCAGCTATGCGCTGCTCCCGGACTTTACCGTAGGCAAGGTCGAGGTCAAACTTCTTTCTGTCAGCTACGGTCGGTTCGAGACTCATCTAGCTTTTCCTTTTTCTTTTTCCATTCCTCGTAACACGGATGTTTACGAGGCGGGTCGTACTGAACCCAGCCGTCCCCCCGCTTCCATACGAGGGGACTTTCTTTTTTCTTAGGCGGCATTTAAGTCTACCACTTCACACACCCCAGCCGTACAAGCAAGTTCCCGGGAACCCGAGGTGTTGTCCTCTTTCTCGTACTCTGAAAGGGCTTGCCAGTCAATCTCTAGGCTACCATACACGGATTGCCATTCCAAGTAATCATCTGCTTCGATGTCTTGGTACGGAGCCTGTTGATACGTATGGTCGTTGTGAGGCAAGAACGAGACGCCTGACGCCACTTCGAAGTTCTCGTAGACCCACGCACCTACGTCCATCCACTCGTCTTCCTTGACCGTGATGGTTACTGACGGCTTGTGTTCACACCAGTGTACGGCATACACCTTCCACAGTTCGAGTTGCTGGATAGCCGTCATCTGGGTTCGCGTTACCGCACCCGCAGGGGATTGCATAGCAAATGAAAAGACTGTAGTCGAGTCCGGCTTCATCACACACGCCTCGTTGTACAAGCCCTGCTCCTTGAGGAACTGTGTCAGGGGGTCTTTGTTATCCCCGCGAACCGTACGAATGTAGTAGTCGTTGTGACGAGCGTGGATGCCACTAGCGGCGTCTACGAGTTGAGACACAGTGCCCGACGGCTTTACACAGGTGATGGCAGCCGACTGCGGGATTCCAAGCATGTTTGCATACTTGAGATTCGTATCTATGGCCACTTGGCGCATCTCTTCGAGCCAGCGAGGCGAGTCTACAGGCTTTGAAAGGACGCCGTGGTCCATGATACCAGTCAAGGACACGCCCAACAAACGTTCTTCTTCTGTGTTTGTCTTCCATACCTTCCTCAAATATTTGAAGTCAGTCATAGTTGACTGCAGGGTTCCAAGGATGGTTGCAAGGCGAACCTTACGCTTGAGGTCTTCGAGACCATCAGACTCCCGGACAACTACTTCTGACAGGTTGCAAAACTGATAGGGACGCAGGATGATTTCGGAACAGGGGTTCGTACCCCACATATATCCCTGTTCGCGGCGTCCGTTGCGACCGACTTGTACGTCAGCAGCTTCACGGTTGAAGATGCCACGCTCCCCCGACTTGGAGTCGTAGAGGGCAAGCCACTCACGCATAAACGTACCCATCTCAGGCTTACCCTTGTAGGCTACAGAGTTGTTCGCAAGAGCGCGTTGCCCCTCGTTCTCCCACCACGCACCAGACTTAGCGTGTGCCATCTGGTCATCGTTCAGGTTGCTGAGTGAGATGAGAGCAGAGCGACGTACGCCGCCAACCACGACAATCTCCCCAATCTTACACATCAGGTCGTGACACTCTATCGGAAAGAGGCGGCGACCCTGTGCCTTCTTGAAGACTTGTACAGTGAAGTTAAACAGGTCTTCGAGGGGTTGCGGACCGGACGCCCGACCACCCATAGTCTTGAGACGCGAACCAGCCGGACGCACCTCTGACACGTCCCACGTCGGAATCTGTCCTGCGTATAGCAGCGCAATCAATTCGCGCAACGACTTGGCCCATCCGGGCTTCGAGTCTCCCACTTTAATTACAGTATCCGTGTCGTGCATAGCGTCACTGATAACCGGAAGCTTGTCTACGCTTTCCCGTTCAACAGAGAACCCTACGCCTGTGCCGCACATGAGAATGTACATACACTCGTCAAATGAGCGGGGGCTGTCCACGGGGATGTAGCTACAGTTGTAGCCGCTGATATTGTCCCGGGCCAAGGCCGGTCCGGCAGTCATCATAGCCCGCATAGACGGCATGATTTCCTGACTTAGGATAGCATCACGCAAGTCACAGATATCATCTGATGACATGTCAAGCTGATGCTTGCCCTTCACCTGATACACCATAAATTTCAGGTAGCGTTCGACGGTCTCATCCCAGTTTTCTCGACGCTCCTTGTCGTCGAGCCACCGTGCGTAGCGAGACTTGTGAATGAATTGTTGGTAGGGGGTAGGTAGCATATTATCCACGATTCTTCTCCTCAATAAGTTTGTTCAAGTACCACTGTGCCTTCTTTAAGTCTTCGGCACCATTCTTGTAACGATATCGCCACACGTACTTCATTATGTTCCCTTGCAGGTAATACTCGTATCCCTCGTCCGTGGCGGCTTGGATAGCATCTATACACTCAATACCTGCCTGATTGTAGTGCGGTGGTGAATTCACCATGTCCGGATGCTTTTGATAGTGGTCGTCAAGTAGCTTCTCTTCGTCAGCAGCCCACGCAACATTTGCCCTGCTCTGTAAACTAGCCATGCTTTCTTCTTCCTTCATCTTCATGTAATCCTCGTGCCTCACCGGTTGTCTCCACTGCCGCCTATCGTACCAGCAACCTTACGAGACTTCAATTTGTGAATGTTCATTTCCGCTACTTGTTGCAGGGAAAAGCCCAAGTCGTCGGCAAGGGTAGCACAATACCACAGCACGTCGCCAATCTCTTTGGCAATCTCCCCCCGGAACCGGGCGTCGTCCTTGCCATCACGGTAAATCTTCTTAACCTTGTCAGCAACCTCACCGGCTTCACCAGCAAGTCCCAAAGCTGGATATACAATTTGCATACGCTCCGGATAGATAGCAAACTCACGGGCTTGCATCTGATAGTTATTCAAATACCAATTATCGCGAATCATTGTTTGCTCCCAAAGTCTATGTGAAGAACGTTGCCTTCCTGCTCCACACGGGCTGTCCGGGCAATCTCTGAATCCTCGTCTACACTGTCACCGATAGCCTTCGCAAGTTCGCGGCTCTTGAGGGCTTCGATACCCTTGTCGAATACCAAGTCCAAGTCCTCGGTCAAAACAGCTATCAAGCCTTCCTGTGCCACTCCGGCAGCGTCGATGTACTCACCGTCTGCAGCTTCGGGCACTGTAGCGTAGGCTGAAAGAGAGAAGTTCTCGTCGTCCGTAGGCTTGAGAATGATGTAATACCTACCCTCAAGAAGGGAAAGCTTTTCTAACTCTTGGTCTATTTCAGTTGTCATTTTTGCACCAATCATCTGGGATAGAGCCTTCGGCCCATTCAAATCCGTGTTTCGTAGCCCAGTCAGCATACGTAGTTCGCGACCCCTTGTAAATCTTATTCGAGGCACGTACGAAAACAAAGCGTATGTCTAGGTCAGGGTTCTGCTCTTTTACCAGCAACATCTTCACCCGGTCACCCTTGTCTAGGTGACCCTTCGTTTCTACGTAGATGTTCGTTTCGGGAAAGTAAAAGTCGGGAGTGTAAGTTCGCGGCTTGGGTACGAACGTTACTTTGGTCTTTTCGTATTCGAACTTGTAACCCTTCTCAATTAGAGACCGGGCTATGTTAGATTCAAATTGTGAACGGAATCGGATACTTCTCATGAGCCTTGCAGCGGAAACGCTTCCTTTACTATCTGTAGCCTTTTTAGCAGATACTGTTCTACTTTTGGGGTATACTTTTTTAGACGGGACAACTCCTCGTTTAACGGAATTGTTGGGATGCAGACGGTTGCTCCCATTCTCAACACGCTGTTTAATCGTTGCATCTCCTCTTCGATACGTACGATATCCCTAGCCTCTGTGTCCGAGACGAGATATCCGGATTCAGAATAGTTGTTACGCAGGGTGATTGGAAGAGAGCGGTCGCCGTTCCGAAGCTTGACCAACGCGGGTTCGCCGCCCTTGCTTTCATGACTGTCCACGAACACGTGAAGAAGCTGGGGATTTAACCCCAGCAACTTGAGTTCGTAACGGTCGGTGTAAATAACTGGCATGCTACAGTTCCCGCTTCACCAGCTTGGTATACCACGCCATAGGCTTCGACTTGGCCTTGGAGGGCACCTTGGGGTGATACTCTGCACCCTTCCAGCAGTTCTCCTTGAACGAGCAAAAGGTACAAGTCTTAGGCATGAGACGGTTACCTGTCTCAATCTTTTCACCCTTGACTGTGTACACTTCCGGTACAGAGGTAAACGGCACTTTGAACTTGGCATCGTTGAGGATAGCGTCGATGCGCTTGGCCGCTTCCTTGAGGTACGCCTCCCTGTCTTCGGTTTGCTCGTCAGGAGCCTCGACAAAGTCCCACTCACCGCTCGACTTGTTGATGGCAATCCAGCCGCCAAACGGTAACCCCTTGGACTCTGCGTAAAGAAACCCCTGCATGATGTAACCGAAGGGGTCGTCCTCTTTGATGGCATCGTAGCCACCACGTCCGGAGAACTTGTTGTCAAACGACCACGGACTTGTAGACTTAATATCCCACACTTTCTGAACACCATCCTGTTCGAGGATGATGTCGAGAGTCCCGTTGACCGTTGTTCCGCCGATGTCGAGAGAACACTTGTCTTGTTCGCTGATGACGTTCAACCCCGCAGCCTTCATAGTCAAGACCGCAAAGGCTTCGACTAAATCACCAATAAGAAAACGAACAATATCATTGTAAGCGACATCTTGCTTCATGCCTTTCTTTTCGAGTTGCTGCTGACACAAGGGGCGGCCTAGCCCAGACATACGAATGCTGTAGCCAGACCTGCGAGTGAGTTGCTTACGGATAGCCGTTTTGCAATCCTCACCGAACTGCTCCACAAGAGAGTCGAGGCGAGAGGAGTCTATCTCCCCCCGCCCCGCCTTTTGCAAGAAGTCCTGTACTTCCAACAGTTGTAACATCCTAGCTTGCGAACCTGTCCGCAAGGTCGATGTCGTCGCTGTTCATAGCCATCTTGGACGCTTCCCGATACTCATTCATGATAGAGTCGTTGTGACCCTTCACAGTCTCTGCAAACTGCTTGATGAGTTCCTTGTCCGTGTCGTTGATAGACACTTCCTTGACTAGGGACAGCTTGGGAGTCCAGTAGACCACACCCCCATTCTTTTGCTTGTCAGTGCCGAGTTCGATGATAGCCTTTTGCATAAGGATTTTCTTACGCGTCAGTTGCTGGTCGATGAACTCACGAACCGGGCGGAAGCCTGACCGCTTGAAGTACGCCACAAAAGGCATGTCTTCAACAGGTGCAGGAGAACCGTCGGCAAGGGTTGCATCCGGCGCACTGATGATACCGTAAATAACTTGGTTACAGTTTACAGAGCGGCTAAGAAGAACCCGTGGGTCGTCAGCAGGAAGTTGCTCCTCCTCTTGACGAGAAAGGCGACCACACTTGTTACCACCGGCAGAGTCCGGGAACTCTCCTGAAAGGCCCGTGCGCTGTACTGACTTGCAAGAGAACTTGCCTTCTTCTTGATTCCAGACCGACCACTCATACGTACGCATCAGGGGACGCATCTGGACCTTTTCAGCGTACACGACAGCAGAGCCGTTCCACATACGCCACGAACCTCGCTTGAGGGACAGGCCGTCTTCGGTCTCGGCTTCGTAGTTGATAGTCAGGCGAGGAAGACCCATGCGAGGGCCGGACTCTTCAGCAACCTGACCTGACATTTTCATCAGGGCTTCATCGTCCCCTGAATCGAATGCAGTGATGAAGTTAGTCAATTCGTCGTTCATGTTTTGGATTTCTGTACCCATCATTTTCTCCGTTGGGTTTGTTTGAGGTAAAAGCATTATACCACCAACACCTCAGATAAGTCAAGCCAGTTTTTACCCATTTTTAATTCGATACCTACTGGCATATCGTAACGAACGCCGTAGCGACGTGCGGTCTCTTCCGGGATACACAGCATACTTTTTGCCATGATGTCAATACACTGCTGTTCCTCGCCCGGATAAACGTCCATGACAATAGAGTCGTGAACCGTGTTACATATCAAGGAACGTAAGCCGCTGTTTTGTAACGACTTGTGTAAGTGAACAAGAGCCAAGGGCAGGAGGTCAGCGGTAGCGAATCCCTGCACCGGATAATTACAGATGGCCGTGCGATTAGTTGCCGTACCCCACTCAGTCCAAGTGGTTCCCGGGAAACAATACTGACGACCCGATGGCAGGGTGATGAAGCCTTTGGTCACTGCGTCACGCTGCAAGTCCTCGTGCCAGTCTGTCACCCCGGCGTACTTCTCCTTGAACGCCTGATAGTATCGCTTCTGGTCGTCAGTGCCGCTAACACCACCATAGAGAGGCTTGAAGGTATGTGCCTTGGCCTCTTGCCGGGAACACCCGATGATGCCCGCAGTGTAGTTGTGTACATCTGTTCCAGCAGCGACATCCTCTTGTATGCCAACGTCACCCGCAAGGAACCCGGCAACCCGAAACTCTAGCTGCGAATAGTCACCCTCCAAGATAGACCCGCCCTCGAACCTGCTTTCGACAGCCTTACGAATAGCAAAGGTCGAGCCACGGGGCATGTTCTGAAAGTTTGGGTTACGAGACGAAAGGCGGCCCGTAGCCGTGACACACTGCATATACTCTGTGTGAATAAACCCGTCGCGGTCCATGTTGTTCTCCATGCCCTCGACAAAGGACCGGAGATAAGTTCGAACCGCAGAGTAGCGGACGTACGCCTCTGCAAACTCACGTGCGTCACCCCGCAGCGTCGTCATCGTTTCCTCCAAGGTAGCCTTGTCGGTCTTGAACCCGGCAGCAGCAACGTCGTACGGGTCACGAGGAACCATCTTGAAACCGGCAACTTCCGGGGTGTTTGAATAAACGACGCCAGAGCCGCCACAGGGCTTGCAGATGCGGATTGCCTTACCAAGTGTGCCATCCTTGCGAAGAGGGGCGTAGCGGCCCTTCCCAGCGCAGTCTAGGCACTGTCTGCCGTGGGTCTTGTATAGAAGGTTCGTTTCATTCAAGACGTGACGTTTGAACTCGCCCTTCTTCATACGGGTTCGCCGCTTCGGCTTCTTGGTTGCGCCGCGAACCTCGTGGCCCAAGTTGAAGATGGTTGCCCAGCGTTTCTTGTCGCGTACCTCACACGAGTAGAACAGCTTCGAGCGGTCGTCAGGACTGTCGAGGTTGATGGGTGTGTCCCCCATTGCGTTCGCGGCTAGTTCTTCGAGCCGACGCTGTAGGGTGAACAATTCCTCCTCGTATTCCCTGCGAATCTCTGCAAGTGTGTTACGATTGATTTTGATACCGTTGCGTTCGACGGTTGCAAGAACGTCCGTAACCTCAAGCGACAGACGCAAAGTGGGCAAGAGTGCCGTGTTCTTCATCGAATAGTTCCTCAAATGTTGTGCCAAAGGCTTCGAGTTGTGCAAGTGCAACTTGCTCGGTGGCAAGGACATCAGCCCTGCCGTACGTTTCAATTATATCCCAAGGGATGTCATAAAACGTTTTACCCTCCTTGAAATACGGCGCGACAAGGTCTGTCTGCTTTTGTACTCCACTATACTTCTCTGCAAGACTAGCAAGTCCCAGAGGCCAACGACGCGCCCGCGCCAATATATATTCCGCAACCATCGTGTCATAGATATGTCCCTCGTAAGTAAATCCACAGTCTCGAATCCAAGATAGGTCGAACTTGATGTTCTGACCAACTACCACATCAGCAAATTTCAGAGCCTTCTGAAACTTCTCAGCAGCGTCCGGTGTGGGTGGTTGCGTCGAGTGGTAGTAGCAGTCGTAGTCTACCCGGCTCGTCAACCACTTGTAACCTATTGAAACTAATGAGTTTCCGAAGTACGGCAGCGGTGTTGTCGAACCGTTGCGCTTTTCTGTGTGTGTAGTTTCGATGTCGAATGTCAATACGTTCATTAGTAGTACACCCCCCTGTGTACGTCGATGTGACATGTTACCATGCCGTGCCACCCGTTCAACTTATTTTTAGACACACAGATGTGGCGGACGGTGTTCTCCTCTTCAGACGTACCCGTCTTGCCGATGCCGATGATTACGTCAGCCTCGCCCGCCTTACCGGTTCGTGACCCATCTAACATCGAATAGTCAATAAATTGACGGTCGTGTGCCTCGTAACTTGCCTGACTAACTGACCACACAAGAAGCTTGTTACGCTTGGCAATCTCACGGGCAAGCACATACGTCTCCTTGAGCCGCTCGTCACCACGGTTGAACTCCCCGGCAACCCGAAACTTGTCTAGCTGGTCGCAGAACATGACATCCGGTTCGTTTAGCTGTGCGTATTCGTTCAACTCTTCCATAGACGTGCCTACCGAATCCATGACAGTGAGGTACGGGTCGATGTCCTCTAGGTACGTCTTGTCGAGTTCTGTGCTGGCGTTCTTCATTTCCTCGCGTGTCATTGCAAAGAACGACTGGATTATACGCATCTTGATTTTCTCGGCGGGTTCTTCGTTCGCCCAGTAAACGACCTTCTGCTTGTTCCGTATGTAGTTCGCGGCAAAAAGGAATATGAACAGGCTGTCCCGGACTACATCCGGGGCGGCGACCTTGTTGGTGTCATGGGAGAGTGCGACGGCTGCGACGGTGATGGTGAATTGTTACGCGCTAAGATTACGCAAACAACAGTGGTTCGTGCCTTCCTTACACAGGCAAAGCACGCCTTAGAAGATATCGAAGTGCTTGACACAGACATTGACCGCATCTATGGCAAAATAGATGACGCAATCAGTGATATCGAAAGATATGAAACAAAGGTAGGGACACGAGATGCGTGACTGGAATATTACAGATGATATTAAGGGGGACGCGGGCAAGGCTATTGCAAAGATAGTATGTGATGTCTTGGCTGACTGGGATGTGGACTTGAGTAAGGTTGAATGGCGACTGCGGGTATCTTTTCCCGAAGATACCGTATTTCCGTGGGAAAGAGAGGAAGAAGACGATGGGTAAGGTAAACGACTGGATGATTGAGATGGAAGAGGACGCCTCGTACATGACGCGCCAAGAATTTATGGACAAACACGGTGAGACTGTGGCCGAAGTGTACGACGAACTGCAACTCAAGTGGCAACAGGACCACGCTGAACCATCGGAGCCTGACGATGTGGGTTGAACCCAAGGACGACCCCCGCCTTGAAAGTGTGGCTGACAAACTGGCCACGCTAACGGGACAAATTGACAACGCAGACTGGGATGGTAAGCCGGTGACAAACGCGCAACGCAACGAAGCCCGACGCCTGACAAACTTGCAACGCCAAGGGATTTTGTGGGAGCCTAAGTTTTGACAAATGACAAACGGCAAACGCTGACAAAAGCCGGACGTGACAAACGAACCACGCTAAATCCAGACTATCCCTGCGACCTTTGCGGGCAACCTGCCATGACGAAGGAGGGGGACCGGCTGCGCTGCCCGTCGTGCTGGCTAAAAGAACAGGCAAACAAAATAAAACCTATTGACCGAGGCGGATATTATCCCTAACGTTTGCCCATCGTTTTCTAACGAAGGGACAAGACCGATGAAAAAGCAAATTACCCTAATTGACCATGAGCGCATGGTCCACAATGTCATGGCATGCTATCGGGCTGCCGATTCCGTACAGGTTGCGGAAGGCTTGCTCTGGTATTCTGACGCACAGAAGGCGGCGCACGATATCGCGGCAAAGTATGGTATCGCTGTTTATATTGTGGTGGCTGTTATCTCTGCGCTTTCACCTAACAACAAATGGTCACGCAATGTTATCAACGCTGATATGCTAATTGGTGCATTCTTGCGGGGCGACGGCATCGACGCGGTGAAAGTCTCGACTTATCACGCCATGAAAAAGAAGGCTTGGGATATCTTGGCGGCGCGTCCGGACTATGACGGCGCAAAGGCTATGCTCAAGGGTCAAAAGATTACGTCGTTTTTCTGCGATATCATGGGGGAATTCAACGTGACCATCGACGGCCACGCGCGAAATATTGCCTATGATGAGCGGGTCGGATTGACCGACGACCGAACAAACATCGGGGTCCGTGAATATCGCGCTTTACAGGCTGCATATGAAGAAGCGGCCCGGCGCTTGGGCCTTATGCCTTATCAATTACAGGCTATCACTTGGCGCGTCTGGCGGGACCGCCACGGCATAACATGACAAACCGGCCACGCTAAATAGATGACAAACTGGCCACGCTAAATTTTTGGAGTCTGCTTGTTCTATCGGGTCGCCGGGTCTTAGGGGGGCTGGGAACGGGGCGGACATCGGGTGTCGCGAGTCGCGGGGCGGCACCCACCCATCGTTGCCGAATCTTCAAAAAAGATTTGTGCAAACGCAAAAACCATGCCAAGATTCACGAACTGGCACGGGATGCCAGCAACCAATAGAAGGAAACATTTTACCATGTTTGACTTGATACCGAACGAACCCCGGCAGGTTGCCGGGAACGGCTGGGAATACCAGCACACCGACATCACCGACCTGTCCTTGTATGCCGACCGCTGCCGGATTACAAAGGCACCGGTCGCCGCCTTTGTGAGTGAGCCGGACCCGGACAACCCGGACACCCTATGGGAGACGCCGCGCGACCTTCCCGGCTTTTCCGCTTTGGTCAATGCCGCGACCGGTGACGTGCTTGCAACCCGGCCTGTTGCGGATTCCTACAAGCTCGTCCCACATGATGACCTGTTCGCCATGCAGTCCCGGCAACTTGCGGAAAGCGTCTTGCCGACTGATAATGTGACCGTTATTGACCGGCTGTATGACGGCGGCTTGCGGGCACACCGAACCGTCATGTTTGACGACCTCGACGCGACCATTGGCAACGATGGCGACCGGGTCATGTGCCGGATGGACGTGTTCAACTCTGTGGACATGTCTTGGGCTTTCCAGATTTTCTCTGGGGCTTACCGCGACCTTTGCCGGAACACTTTGGTTTTCGGTGGGTCGAAGGCCTATCACCAGAAGCGAAAGCACACCCGGAACCTGTCCCCGGAAGCTTTGGTAGGGAAGGCGACAATGGGTCTTGAGTTTTGGGAAAACGACCGGGACAGCATGGAAGCCATGCGGTCAACCCCGCTGACCCGTGACCGGTTCGCTGACGTCTTGGCGGATACCATCTGCCGAAAGCCGGGAATGGATAACCTCGAGGGGCACGGGCACCCGGTGAACGAACGGCTGCTGGGCTATCTGTTGCACCGGTACGACGAAGAAGTATCCGAACTAGGCCGGACGCAGTGGGCGGCATTTAACGCCTTGACCCACTGGTCTACCCACTTGGACACCGAATGGACGACCGACGACGGCAAAACCTACCAGACCGGGCGGTCCGGTGCGAAGCCTCACATGGTCGAACGAAAGCGCCAGAACGACGTCCGGACCGTTCTTGAATCTGACGCTTGGCTGGCGGTCGCCGCCTGATGGAAGCTTTGTATGTCATCTACCGCACAATCACCGTTGTGCTTCTCTGCCTGCTAATCTG
>CAACVD010000360.1_pt1 | contig 21967 bp, 27 predicted proteins | sample 2381771 | NCBI WGS metagenome assembly CAACVD01 (sample SAMEA5211965, study PRJEB30684) | marine metagenome | biome: Marine; feature: Epipelagic; material: Water | collected 2015-10-15 | depth 15 m | reverse complement strand
GTCAGTCAGAATATAAAAAAGATTGGTATGCAGCCTACGTTACCTTTAAGGAAGAGGGCCGCTTTCCAAATTTTATTAGAAGAACTCTGTAAGAAAAGGGGCTTACGCCCCTAGTCTTATTTCATTTTTGTAGTGTATCGTTTACCGTTCCAGGTAAATTCTTTTACGCCTTTATTTCTAAAGTGTTTAAATGCTTCACCAAATGAAACACCACCTTTAGATACTCCAACGTTAAAGTTTTTTCCACCAGACTTTTTAATATTATCACCAGCTTTAGCGGTCGAGGTCTTGCTTGATTTAGATTTCATAGAACTACCTGCTTGATAACCAGAACCAGGTTGTTTTTTAAACTTCTGATTCGTTGGTTTTACTTTACCTTCAGCAGTTAAGTCTTCTATTTTAGATGAAGAAAATAGTTTCTTATCGCTTTTTTTGTCTTTTTTATCAGATTTTTTACCTCTGAATGATCTGTGTTTTAGTGCGGGCATCGCTATACTCCTTTTGTGTTTGCTACTATTTCAGCTAGATGTTCGCAGCGTCGAGGGGTTTGTTTATACCACCTCGAATTTTTCATCTCAGCCGATGCGGTCTCCCAATCCTTGACTCTCATAGCTTTCCACATTTTTTTAAACTTGGAAACGCCCGTGGTCCCTAGTTGAAACACCATCTCTAGTATAACTTCTCCTATGTGTTGTGGCAAGTCGTGACCAATATTATCTTGTATCAACATATCAGCTCCCGCTGCCGCTCTGTTTAAATCTATTTCAAATAATTCTGTGATTTCATCCATCGGTATCTCTACCCCTTCAGCAAATCTTTCTCTTTCATGTGGTTGTACCAAATGGCCAATGCCCACAGTGGCTTTTCCTAGAGAATCTAGATACATGGATGTTCTTAGGCCTTCATGGTCTTGAACCCTAGCCTTTAGTGCGTCTGTAATTTTTATCATTTTCCACCTATACCCCAATGTATTTCATGAGGGTCTTTAGTTTCCTTTCTTGTAATTATTAATTTAATTAGTTGTATTAGTTTTTTCATTGCATATCAACACCAAAAACTCTCTCGAGTTCTGATAATTGGTTCTTTGCATTATTGATACCTAGGTCAAACATGTTTGTATTGTTTACTTTGTTTTTTTCTATTAGTTCTTGCATCCTTGCTTCAGGACTTTTGTAATCAGTAACAATTTCAAATCCTGGCGCTATGTTCATTTGATTTGAGGTCTTTGTCATTTTATCTGCAAAGAATGGATCATTAGCAAAATCTTCTTCAACAGCTCTTTGATCCTCTAGAAACTCTTCTTTAGAGATAGGAACCGCTTGTCCGTTTTGTATCTTAATATAATTATCCTCTTGATTTGCTATAGCAGGAAGTCCTGCGCCTGCTTGATATCCAGATCCAGGTAATCTTCTAAAAGAATCATCAAATACTTTTGCTGATTGAACTGTGTTATCTTTTTCTAGAACGTTTGTACTGACTCTTTCCATGTTCTCTTTAATTAAATTTGCCTTGTCTAACTCTGTCATTTGATACTCTTCAATATCTTTAATTCCTTGAACTCTTGGATGAGAAGACATTTGAGGATACTTCTCTTCATTTTTTAAAAACTCTAAATCAATATCCGATAATTTGTTGACACCTTGAACCAAAGCATCTTTTGCTTTTGCAGCGCTATTGGTAAACTGTTCGTATAAACCTTTAGCAATTCCCATGAGTCCAAACTCACCCGCCATTACTTTTTGACCTAGAGCAGAGCCAATACTTCCTAATCCATAACCAATATCACTACCTATTTCACTGAGCGTTGGTCCGTAGAGATTGGCTAGTTGTTGTCTTTTCTGAGCAAGAGTGGTTCGCTCATACTGACCTGTCATTGGATTAAAAGTAGGAGCTTGTTCTTGTAATAAGTTAGTAGGACTGCCTCCCGCTGGTTTTAACGTACTAATAAAATCTCTTTCTTCTCTATCCTGTTGTAGTCTTCGACGTAATCGATCATCAGATACAGGACCTTTAAAAAACTGTTTAGCTAAATCTTTTTTAGGAGCAGCAAACCCTGTTCTAGCTTTTCTTTCTCCTGGGCTCATTGTTGATGGTTTAGGTCTACTTGTGACAGGAGATCCTATCTTACCACCCATTGCACCTGGGCTCATTCCGGTTGATCTTGTTCTTCTACGTGGTGGTGCCATTTTTACACTATACCTCTTCTGTTTTTGCTTGCAATATCTATTGCCGCTAAATCTGGATCTCGTAATTTAAATTCTTCTCTTATAGCTGCGCTAGCTACGTTTGAAGTAGCGGGTTGCATTTGTCCGGTGACAATGGTTCCTGAACCAGTGTCTTGACTAAGAGGAGTTATTCCCTTTGGTAGAGAGGGAGTAACAGGCCCTTGATCTTGTTGTTCATAAAAAGATTTAGGTATACTTAAATCAATATCCAAACTCTCATCTATAGTTTTACCTATGTTATTTTGATAAAACTCTATAATCTTTGGTAGTGCTTCAAATATAGTCGGATCTAGTTTTCTACCGGTGTTCTCTTCTAATTTCATGTAGTTTTTAATAAACTTTTCAAAAGTTCCTTTTGTTGGTAAAGAAGGAATATATTGCCCTGTTTCTAAAAATCCTCTATCAGCTTTAGTTATACGCTCATATTGATCAAACAATTCTTTTTTATCTATTTTTAAAGTTTTTAGTGCGTCCACATCTTGATAAAAGTTTTTATATATTTCAAATCTTCTAAGCTCAGAACCAATATATTGTTCTATAATTTCAGCAGGCGTTATCTCTCCACCTTTTAATACATCTGTTGTAAATGTGCTTTGTGCCTTTTGTTTTAGCCTATTGAACTCACTAAAAATAAAAGGAGCGGCTCTGTCTGGATCTGCTTTTTGGACTCTGTATCCAAAAATACCTAGAGCCTCATCTTTTAAATCATAAGTTCTTCCTCTTTTATCAGCTTTATTTTGCGCTGACTGAGCTATTCTTGTCCCTGCTTTGTAAGAACCAGGGATAAAAGGATCTAAGATGTGCATTGTTCCCTTGTATAGTTTCTCTCCAACAGGATCCTCTGGATTCCAAACTTGTCTACCGCTAGCATCTCTTCCTCTTCTCAATGTCAAATCTATAAATGCTTCAGCAAAAATAGATTCTGACACAAAAGGTGCAGATAATTCCGCCATTGATTTGACTCCAGCATCAAATAAAGATTTATTAATTGACTCCTCAGTCGCTTCTCCTTTTGCGACTTCATTAAACATTGTGGTAACAGGACGAACTAATTGGTCATAAGGAAAGATATAACTCAAGTCTGCATATTCTAACTGTCCGTTTTTATCTCTACCTGCTGCCATTAACAAACCATTCTCTGACCAAGAAGGAACAATACGACGAAGAGCTTGTATTTCTTCTTTCGTTGCATCATATAATTGATTTCCTAATTCAACTAGACCAGCAGGAACGACAGTGGCAGTCGTTAGTGTACCTGCCAATCTTCTTAAACCTGTTCCTCTAAAACCAGGAGTAAGAGCTTCTCTAGCTCCCCTTTGAATTGTGTTAATACCAGTTCTGATAATCTCAGCAGGAAAGGCCACAAAAGTTCCAAGAGGCAATCTTCTTAAGTTTTTAATAAACTGTCCCACATACTCATAATTTGGAACATTATTTTTTGTTATTTCTGCCGCCATATTTTCAGTGAGAGTCTCTACCAAATCTTCGTCTGCAACTGCTTTTCCAACTGCTATATCTCTATAAGCACTTTGTCCCTCTTGTTTAAATATATTCTTTCTGAACAACGGATCGTTAAATATATTTCCTTCAGTTCCTATTTTTCTACCAATTAACCTCTCCATGTTTTTAATAAACTCTGAAGTAATTTGTTTTTTAGAAGTTATGTTTAATGCCTCTAGATTCTTTCTAAAAGCATATTTCTCTGCTTCAAAATTAAATCCTTTCCAAACATTATCTTCCCATATATATGCGTCTCTAAATCCTTTTGCTAATTTATTAGTCATCGAGCCAACTGTTTTACCTAGGAATCCTGTGTAATTTTTGTTGACTAAATCTAGTCCCGATTCTCTAGCGAGTTTCTCTGTTTCAACACCAGTGACACTTGTACCACGAACACCTAATCTAGTTCTATCTATTCTACTTTTGATGGCTCTTGCAGAATTTGGATTATATAAATCCAAGAAAGCATCTTTAAATAATCTTCCGGTTAAAGCAGGGTTTTGAAATAAGATATTACCATTCATTGTTGTGAACAATGCAGCGGACACAAAGTTACGAACATGTGTGAATGGAGAGAAAATTGTTTTAGCTTGATTAGAAAAACTCTTTGGATAAAGAATCATATATTTGTAGAGATTGTTATACCAGTTATCTTGTAAGGCAAACCCTTGATTGTTTATGGCCTCTGCTACTTCTTTAAAAGTATACATTCCATCCAAAGGAGTTTTTAATGGACCATTTGTTTTTATTTCTACTAGATTTTTTTCTGGATCTATTTTTAATCTTTTAGCAACATCAATTAATTCATTCTTGTTAAAAAAAACAGTGTTCTGTCCTTTCTTATTCTTGCTTGATTTTAAAAGATTATCAAAAGACTCATATTTTGCTATAAACTCAGCTTGCTTGGATAAGGTATTTGCAACATTATAAATTGGATCTTTGATTTCTCCATACAAAGCTCTCAACTCTGGTGGTAATTTTCTAGCTTTTAAAATGTTTTCATTAATATCAAGACCTTCTTTTTGAAGTTGCTTAACTAAATTTTTATCTAAACTAACTACGTCTTCTATGTTTTTACCAGATTGATTTATAATGTAGTTTACTATTTCCGACGCTTGATCTCTTAAATCATTTTTAACAGCAGAACTATTTAATAAAGTTCTAGCATTTTTACTAAGGAGTTCCTCATATTGTTTACTATTTATCTTTTTGTTTTTTAAATCTTGTAATAGTTTTGACTTTATTTTGTCAGAGCCTTTCAGTTCCGCTAGTTTGTATTTTTGTAATTTACCCACAAAGAAATTTTCGGCTTCTAAAATTGCATCCTCAGAAGGATCATACTTTGATAGACCATTAGCTAATGCACCGCCAGGTTTATTTTTAACTAATTGATATTCTTTTGTTAAATAGGAGCCATAATTATTAGTGGTTGCTTTTGATAGTTTTTGTGCCTCAGCTTTAACTTTAGTTGCATCCGCCTTTGCTTTTTTTGAAGCCAAAGGATCTTTAATAGTTTCTTCTGCTTTTGCTATTCTAGATTGAGCAAGACTAGATATTTTTTCAGAGAAAACATCTATCTGATTTCTCGCAACAAATAAATTAGTATCTAATTTTTCTATTAAATTTTTATCAACATTATTATCCTTTAAGAACTTTTTAAGTTTTTTATCTATTAAAGATTCTTTAGAGTTTTTTGCTATTGAGTAATCAAAAGAATTAGTTGTTCTATTAAATTTTTTTGCAGTTCCGTAATTTTCTAATTTTTCTTGCATTAATCTTTTAAGTTCTTCGAATTTTTTAGGTTCCAATCTTCTAAGAAGGCCACCTCTTTTCATATTTTTTGCAATATCTTCTGCGGTGTTTTGTAGTCCAAGTGCAGTATCTGAAGCGACTTCTCTAAATGCTTCAATAGCATCTGTTGCAGCTCTTTGCTCTGCAAAAAATCTTTTACTGACAGGACCCGCTGGAGTAAATTGATTAGCTATCTTACCGTATATTTTTTCAGCCACGTCATCACTATATGCGGCTTTTCCACCTGTCTTCGCTGCAGCGCTAATACCTGTAAATATCCCTGTCAGCGTACCTCCAATCAAACCTGCTTCTATACCAAACTTAGCTCTATTTAAAATTCTTCTTGCAGCCTCTGATCTACCAGGTTCTCTTGCTTCTTTGTCTGTTCGTAAAGCAGAACTACCAGTTAACTCTTCTATAAAATCTCCAGATAATGTATCTAGATCTCCTTGATAAGCTGCAGTTTCTCCTACTGTTGCTCCTCCTAAACCAGCGGAACCAATTAAGAACTTTTCTTTTCTTGTTTGCTTTTTCTTTTGAAGATACTCTTGTCTCTTTTTACCAGAAACAGATTTAGTCTTTTTTATATTTACAGTCTTACCAGCTCTTTTTGCCTTAAGAAACTTAGAGGCTAAGTTAGCTCCTATCTTATATCCTGCTACACTAGGAACACCAAATTGAGTCAATCCCTCCACTATCTTCCCTGTTAAAGTTTCTTGAGCAACTTCTTCAAAAGGATTTAATCTATCAAAAAAATCTTCTACATTTTCTGCTGTGTTTGTATCGAAACCTAAATCAATAAGCTCAGCTCCTAAAGACACAAATCCTTCTGGTATTTTTAGGGCACCTGAAACAAGACCTGCTCCGGCTCCTACAACTTGATCACCAACAGACTCAAAAAATCCTTTATCATCCTCTTCTACAAGTATTGGATCTTGTACTGATACTTGTTGTCCTGACTGAAGTGGAGTTATACCCTTTGGTAAAGAAAATTCTTTTTTCTCCTCTTCTTCAAAAGGAGTTATACCCTTTGGTAAATCAACCATGTTTACTCCTTAGGTTCTACGTAAGGAGAACCATCCGCATAAACAAATTTACCTTCTTGATTTTGATAAACTATTCTTCCCCCTTGACCTGTTCCAACTGCTGTTAAACCTTCTTGAGTAACTGCCTCTGGTTTAGGTCCTCCCTCAACCAACTCAATAGCCTTTTGCATGGCTAGATCTGGACTGGCTGAAAATATGGGTAAGCCAGATATGATTTCAAAAGTTCTTTGTACTTTGTCTTCTTTTGTTTCTCCTAGTCTTAATCCTTTAGCTATCTTAACTTGATCTAAAGGTTGTAAGTCTGGGAGTAATGATTGAATGGTAGCTAAATTTTGTTGAAAAGTAGTTCCACCTTCAGCTTCTAAAGCAGCTATTTCTTTTTCTAATTCTGCTTCTCTTTCAGATTCAATGTCTCTTTCAGTTGCCTCTAGAGCTAATAGATTAACTGCTCTTTCGTCTTCATAAGCTTTTCTTCCTAGTTCAGCAAACGCATTTAACGGATCTGTTGCAGACTTTGCTACTTTATCTAAGAAGTTAGACCCTTGAGCAGATGCTAGATTTAAACCAAACTGAGCCAGTTGTAAAAATCCTTGTTGTTTAATCATTTCTTTAGGATTGCCTAATAACTCTTTATATAACTCAGACTTCTCCAAATACTTTTTCTTTAGTTCATCTAAGTCTTCAATCTCTTTTTGTTTCTTTTCTCTTTCCTTCTCTTCATCCATCAATTTTTGTTTCTTTTCAGGAATAGGCTTTATCTCTGGAGTAAACTCTGGAAGAGGTTCTCTCGATTCTTCATAAACAGAACTTGGGATAGTCATGCCTGTTGCAGGAAGCGTTGGTCTATCTTCAACTAAATCAGTGATAGCGGTTTCTGGTTTGATATTGGGTGTAAAAGGTAGACCACCATTACGCATCTTAATAACACCACCATTCGCAAATGCGGGTAAACCGTAGCGACGTAGTTCGTCCTTGGTCGGTCGTCGTTGGAAAAGGGGTCTGTCTAAAATAGCCATTTAAAATCCTAACAATGATGTAATACCACCAAGTCCACCCGTAGCGGCACCGTAAGCACCGAGCCCTGCAACACCTAAACCCGCAATTTGTTGAAGAGGAGAAGGCGAAGGAACTTGTGTATAAGAAATTTGTGAGGAAGGCACACCTCGGAGAATATCAGAAGCAAAGGCAGTTCTTTCAAACGGTTCTTTTTGTTCTGCTAAAGTGGTTGCTCTTGCAGCTTCGATTTGTGCTTGACCAGGAACGAATGCTCCTTCGGGTCCTTCATAACCAAACTGTTGTGTTAATTGTCCAAGACCTAATAATCTGTTGATGTCTTCACCACCGAGTTGTTGTCCTAGTTGACCTAGCCCTGCTTGTGCCTGTGCAGCTTGCAGTGTTTGTGTTCCTAGTGTTCCTAATTGTTGTGCTGTTCTTGCTTGCGCTTGTTGCGCTTGTAAAAAGTTTCGTGATAAGTCTTCAAAGATTCTTTGTGATTGAACCTGAGCTAAGTTTCTCGCTTCCTCTGCTTCACGGACACCGAATCGTGATCCGCCAAAAGCACCTGCTGCCACAGCTTCGGCAGAAGTTCTTTGTCCTTGAATATCAGCTTGTCTTTGTAATTCTTTTAATGCTTCTTGTGTAACTTGTTGTTGATAAGGATCCATATAGGTAGAAATTTGAGAGGGATCTAAAACTTGTTGCGCTGCACCAAGTGTTTCTAGTCCTGTTCCAATAGTGGTTCTTGCAGCTTCTAAAGAGGGTTGATAGGCGCCTAGTCCCGCTTGAGCTCGCTCCATTGCTTGTAATTGTTGAGGAGTAAGACCTGCTACTTCATAGGCAGGAATCGTTGTGGGTTTTGCAGCTAAACCCTCTGCGCCAAAGACAGATTCTAATAATTTTTCTGCACGCTCTTCAATAAAGGGTGCCTGTCGTTGATATTGTACAATCTCTTCTGCCATATTATGCTACCTTGCTTTCAAATTTATCCATCATTTCATACATCATTTTAGCGCCTTTGCGACGTTGCTCTAACTTATCATCTTTATTTGCACCATTCAATGCCCCAAGTCCACGAACTGCTTGAGCAGTCATGACAAACTCTCCATCAGATAACATCGCAGGAATATCATCAGATTTCTCTGTCCCTGGTCCGTCGATCTGTCCTACTTTACGAGGGAAATTTTTTATATCGCCACCTTCTTTTCTAGCAATAGGGGACAGTGTCGGAGATGATGCTCCGTATCTTCCGGTTGCAGTATCATAGTACACGGCCGACGGTGCACTGACGTCTAACATTCCCTGGCTACCTGGTTCTGGTGGCGGAGGAGGAGGTGTTAACTCTTCTTCTTTAAATGCACCCATCGCACCTAAAGCACCAAGACCCAATGCTCCTGTTAGTAACTTATTTTGTTTTGCAAATTCTGCCATCTTGCCTAAAGCTGATGCTTTTTGAGGAGTAACTAATCCTGGACCAATAGGTGGTTTACCAGGAACCATTTGTGCTGTTGCTTTTTGTAAAGGAGTAGGCATAAAAGTTTGTTTAGCACTTGTACCTAATGCGCTCATACCCTGTCCTCCAACTAAACCTGCAGCTTTACCAAAGCTTCCAAGGCCATAACCCATCAATGCTGATGTTGCGATGTTCGCAGGATTGTCTCCTCTAATCGCTGATCCTAAACCAGCGCCAATGGATGCTCCCATCGGTCCACCAATAGCGAACCCGATTGCACCTGTGACTGCGGGTAGAATCTTTTTTAGCATTTACATCCTTATTTTTTTGGTGTCACGGCACCTGTAAATAATTTAGGAGCAATGACGTTTACGTCTCTTCTAATATCATCTTCTGTTGTATCAGTATCGGCACTATCAATATCTGCCTGACACTCTTCATGAGAGTTATACTCTACGCCAGTTCTTGTATTAGTAATTGTTGTTTCGACCTTACAGCTATAGACAGGGATTTGATTTCCCTCAATGTCGTATTCATAGCGTAAGATGACCGGTTCATCTGTAATCTTTGCCATAGTATAGTTTTATCGATGAAAAGCTAAGAAATCAACCGATTATTGTTGTGCTTTAATTTCTAATACAGATACCTTGATGACCAAATCGTTGGCACCACTAGCAGTGACTTTTAAGCTGTCTCCCTCTTCAAAAACAAATGTGCCATTGATAATCTTGGTTGCTTGATGTGCCACCGATACGTTGTTTATCTCAAAATCGGTAGATCCGTCATTATATGTGAGTACAGCATCCACGGTTCCAGATCCCGCTTGATTGTGTAAAACAATAGTTTTTGCAATAAACGTGGTCACTGGAGTAGGAGGTGTTGCAGCTACATTAGCTACAGGGACAGTAAATAAAGTATTTGCTCCTGTGTTTGCAGGATTGGCTGTAAAGGTTCTAAATCGATCGGACATTATTCGCTAACTCCTCCTATGGAAAAAAAGACAGTTCTTCTTGTTGCCTCTTCTTTTGAATCCTCTGTGTACTGAGTATTTAACTGTTGTATCATTTCCTCTAATTGTCTAATGAGTTCCGCAGCCTGTTGAGGATCATACTCCGGTCGAGGATCGGGGAATCTTTGTAAGGTTAATTTGGCCATTAGTCATCTATTATAAAGAAATTTGTATTAAATGAAATAATCGTTTTTCTCTCATTTTCGTTTTTTATAGGTGGAGAACTGTGAGGAATAAAAGCAGGAAAGCTAATAATATCTCCTTCTTCGCATTCGTGTTGCTCATTGACAAATTGAGTTTCATAGCCTTGTGGACACTCTATAAAATAGACATTTGTGAAATGTGCCTTTGGATGGGTATGCCAATGATGAAAACCTGAGCTAGTGTATTGTTGAAACCAAAACTCACTAATCTTATACTTCATACAATTTAAAGCTTTAGTCATTTCTTCTATATGTCCTTGCACAGTTTTAAAAAATAAACCGTGGTATTCACGGTGCATACTAGGAGGTATATTCCAATCAGTATGTAAAATATTTTGATGATGAGTAGTAAAAGGATTGTTAGGAATTAGATTAAACTGCTCGAGTAGTTTTTCTTTTATCTCAGCGTGATTTTCTACTTTTGTTTTAAAAAAATAATTCAATTATCTTCTGCCATCGGGTTGCACATCAAAACGTTGTGTACCTAATCTCCAAGCAGTTCCTGTTGTATTAGAAACAACATTAACAGTAAATTCTCTACCTCTACCTCTTAGACTAACAAACTCTGTTGTGTCCTCAAAAGAGGTAGTTTTGATAACACTGTTCGTGTTATTAGGATAATATTTAAATTCTAAATCCATATTTAAAACACCTGATTGATTTTGAATATCAGGTATGAGTTTCTGTACAAAAAGAATATCGTTTCCTTCACCTATTTCAACCGATCCAGATTTAACAAAAGCAGTCATGGCTTGTCCGTCTGCGTCATTACCTGTTTCATGTAAATAAGCTTGTGTTGCTCCATTTGTCAGTCCTAAAATTGTTTCATTATTAGCAGTGGCTGTTGCATTATATTCTGTTCCAATAGGATTGTCGTAGACCTCACGATCAATCCAAGTAGTTCTATCTAAGGTTCCTACCCACCAAGTTTGCTCTAAATAATTATAAGCGACAACCGCATTTATTTTACTAGAACCTTCTCTTGGATAAAACCAAAGAACCTCATTAAACTCACCATTGTGTCCTGCAAAAGCATTCTCTGCCGCTGTTTGATTAATATTATCAAAAACAAATTGTTCTACCGTGCATGGTAACTTTTTTACTGTACCATCAAACAGATAGAATGAGTCTTGTGACATCCAATAGCTCACACCATTTAAATCTATTCCTGCATGACTACCAATAATTCCACAGTTTTGACCTAATTGACGTAAACCAAAAGTAAAAGGAGGTCCTATAAACTGCATCGAGTGTAATGATGTGTCTGTCCAAACAAGTATCTGACCTCTAGAGCGTTCAGCTGCCATGATTCGTGATCCGTCAGCAATTCTTAAAGAACCCGCAGTATTCTCTGCTGTAGGTTGATAGGTGGTAATATTTTCTTGGTCAGAGAAACGAATAAGTAAATCATCTTGTGAACTAGGTGTTCCGATCGTGTTTTCTGTGCCCATAATAACTAAGTGTCTATCAGGAGTTGATATTAAACTTAATCTTGAAGACGTCGGTGCGTTAGCGACTGTGGATGCTCTTGTTGATACACCTGCTGAGGTATCCCATTGAAAAGTTCCACCGTTTAAAACCGTAGCAATTAAATCTTCTCCAAAATTATCGAGGGACCATTGTCTTGCTTCTAATGTTACATTTGATGTTGATCTAGGTGTTCCCCATGTTGATATTCCATAAGTATCTGTACCCCAACCAAAAGCTGGAGTAGAAAATTCTGGACCAGGATTAATTTGGTAGTTAGCATTACCTGAACCCCCACCACCAGATGTTGATCCCGATGCAGTGCTAGTGTGCGTGACAACATAAGCAGAAGTGTTCACAACTTCAGTAACCTCAAACTCATTATTCATATCTAAACCATCAATGGTAGAGAAAGAGTCAAATGTCACAAAACTTCCTTGGACACAACCGTGTCCTGAGTCTGTGACTAACACTGAAGTAGTTGCATTAGTTGTAAAAGGATCTGTAAGAGCTGTGGGCCCTCTTCGAATAGGAGTAATATCATAAGCCAACCCCTCTTCTAAAACATATAATTTTCTATCTGTGCCAATGGCATCATATCTTGTACCATCTAAAGCTACCCAAGCATGTTGATCACGAGCGACACCTACCAAAGTGGTAGAGATAAACTTCTCCCATCCTTTGATCTTTTGTGGCAATCCTTGAAAAAAGCGTACATTATCACCGTCTGTCCACTTGCCTTCGCCTGTGTAGTCGGTTACTTCTTTGTTGATGCCTGCTGTGGGCCTAAAATTAACTAAGGGCATAGCCTTAAAATAGTATATTTAGACTTGTTTTTCCATATTAATATTGAAGGCCATTGATATACGGTCTTCTTCTGACTCATTTTTGGATACTTTATGAAGCAAAGATCCTGGAAATAGTAATAACATATTTGTTTCTAATTTTACTTTTTGATTAAATTCACGAAATTCTACAAAAGGTTTAGGTTCTGGAACATATGTATAATATGCTCCCGACCAAAAACAAGGAAGGTGACTATGCTCTACTGTATAATCATCTTTTTTGTGCCTCATTCCCCATGAATCTACAAAATTATAGCAAAAGACATCTTGACCATTTCTTCCTCTCAATTTTATTATTGCATCAATACTATGAGCCACTTTTTGAAAAAAAGAACCACATTTAGAACTATCTTGTAGAGCGGTATAAGAAGTCATGTTTGCTTTAACATTTGTTTGTCTATTCATAGAGTCCTTTTTTGTAAGTTCTCTAATAGTCTCATCAAGATTTAACATTTCTTCTTTTGGAAGATAGTCTCTAATAATGTACGCACAATGCAAGCTTGTATCAGAGAATTGAAAAAGCTGTAGGTTCATTATAAAAAGCTATACCAACCTGTAGTAATGTATTTTTCTTGAGTTGGACTAGGTATTCCTCGATGAGTATGAGTCCAATAAGGAGGCCAAATAACAGTTAAACCTTTTTTTGGTTTTATTTTTAATTCTTGATATAAAAATTCTGTTTCTCCCGCATCCGTAACATCATTCAAATAAGTCATAAAGACAAGGCATCTTGTTCTATCCCCTTGATTTTCCATATGCCATCTTTTATATCCCCCACCAGGAGGATACTTTTGTATGTTTATGTTTTCGGTAATGTTAAATTTATGCACATTGTTAGCTTCAGGGTATTTATTAAGATAAAGGTCTAACACTTTAGATAATTCATCCAAATAATCACCAAAAGGGTGAAGATAAATGTTTGGATCGAAACATAAATCTAAACTTTCTTTTACACTTTTATCTGTTATTTCAGAATTCTTTTGTCCGTCAAAAGCCACTCCCTCTTTAGCTCTTGATTTATTGTCAATAAACGACTTAATAATATTATCGCAAATTTCTTCATCCATAAACCAAGCACCCATTAAGGTGTTTTTCGGAATCTCTAATTCAGTCATTTTTCTTTTCAAACAAAGAGCCAACATGTCCTTTGAAAGCTCTATTTCCAAAGTGTGTTAGAGGCATCGATACGTCTGCCCAAATCTCACCCCCACACTCTTGCCATAATCTTGAGAAATAATAGTCCTCAGACAAATATCTTTTCACACCTGGTTTTGTTTCATAAGTGCCTGCAGGAAATAAATCATAACAGTTATCAGAACTAAAATGATTACCATTAATAATTTGATCTGATTTATATTTACGCTCTGGAAACTTTTTCATCATGGTGCGAAAGACTTCTCTTTTGACGAGCATCATTCCTGTAGCAGCTTCTGATACTTTACAAAAACCATTTTCCATTTTGACATTTTTAGGATCATCAAGGTTAAGATTATAACCTAAACATTTTACTTCTATTTCATCTTCCGTAGCGTTTGGGTTTTCTTTTAAAATTTGTTTTACTTTTTCAAAGTGAATATGTTTGCGAGGATAGATACCACAGGCTACATCTTTGTCTGCACATAAAAGTCTTTCAATGTTTTGAGCTTGAAATCCTATGTCTGCATCAATAAAAAGCAAATGAGTGGCTACATAATCCGTAGCATCCATCATCATAGAAACAATAGTATTTCTTGCTCTTGTGATTAAACTCTCATTGCCCATTGATTGTAAACGCAATCCTACACCACGAGCGATGGACCATTGTTGTAGTTGTAATAATCCATGCATGGTATTCTCTGTTAGTATTCCACCATACATAGGCATTCCTAGGAATATTTTAAAATTCTTGTCTTTTAATTCTTCTGGTTTAATCACAATAATTCTCCTGTCTTATGTTTCAAATCGAATAATTTAAATTATTAGTATACCATATAGCTAAGGTATAACGAATTCCACTATTAATTTTTGATACTCCATGTTTGTATTTTTTTCCATCAAAAAAAAATCCTCTTCCAGTTTTTGGTTTTACAGAAAAGTCTTCTGGGAGATATGTTTTTCCTCCTTCAAAATTATCATTTAAATAAGTAATAGATGTATAAACTGTTTCTTCTCTGCTCACATCAAAATGTAAATCTTGAAATGATTCAGTAGGCCATTTTACTATTTGTATAGATTCAGGAAATACACACATCCCTTTTAAATTTAAAAAAGAAGAAAAAAGATAACCCAGTCTATTTGATAAAGAATTGTCAATTTGTTGAATGTTTAAGGTAAAAGTGTCTCTCCAAGGCTCAGACTGTTTTTTATTTTTTTCAAAAAACTTTATTAAATCTTTACAAGAAATAAAATTTAATAAATCATCTTTAATTATGATCACTTTTATATCCTCTCAAAATTCTTTCTAAATTAATATTAAATGAAATAATTGTTTTTCTTTTATTAGATAAATTTTTTATCGCTCGATGAATAATAAAACTAGGAAATAATATTATATCTCCTTCTTTAACTTGAAATATGTCAGTTTCTTCAACATTCAAAGGATTGCAGTATTCTGTTGTTGGGGTTCCCTCTGGTAGCTCTAGATAATATACTCCTGTGTAATTATCTCCATGAACATGCCATCCATGTGCTCCACCCTGTAAATATTGTTGATACCACAAACATAAAATATTATGGTTCTCAAAACCTATTTTATTTATCATTTGATCAATATTTTTTTGTAATAAAGGTAAAAACTTTTTTACCCATTCTCTATGCCAATCTTCTCTTCTTTCCCAATCTAATCGAGATATATTATCTTGGTAGTAGTCATCTTTAGCAACCAAAGCTTCTGATTTTGAATTATTGATTAAATTTAATAAATCTTCTTTGATAGCGTTATGCCCATCAAAATTATTTATAATATAAGGAACTTCTAAAGATTTTATTAACACTTTTATTTTTCTTTGTTTGAAATATACTTAATTAACAACATTATTCAAGAATGAATGAGACTAATCCTTTAGCTAAACTTAATTATATTAAATCTAATTTTCCTAATGTTTTTGTGCATTATGGTGAATTTAAAAGTATTAGATTAGATAAGCAGTCTTCTGCCTATTTAACACGAGGTAATGTAGAGGTTTTTTGTAGACAAGTAGATAGAAGTTGGAAAAAATATTTTGTGTCTATACAGGATACCGCAGAACTTAAAAACGAAACATTATATAGAATGTATGTAAAATTACATGATTCGGTTCTAACGGATATCAATTTGACAGATTGTGTAATTTATATAAAATCAGGCGTAGAAAAAGGAAATGATTACAGAACATAATTATTGGTTTTGGGAAGCTGCTCTAACTAATGAGTGGTGTGATCGAGCAATTGAATATATAGAAAGCAGGGAACTGAACGAAGGAACTGTCGGAGATAAAAACGTAGATCAAAAAATAAGAAAATCATTTGTTTGTTTTTCTGAGGAAGAATTTTTTTTATCTGTTGCTCGTAATTTTATCATGAGTGCCAATAAGAACGCTAAATGGAATTTTGACATTGATGCATTTGAACCTGTACAGTTATCTAAATATGGAGAAAGTAATCACTATTCTTGGCATGTCGACAACTTTTTAAAACCAGAGGAAAATACCGAGGCAGGGTATCATTTATTTAGAAAAGTGAGAAAACTATCTTTAGTTATTAATCTTTCAGACGAAAATACTTATGAAGGAGGAGACTTCTTATTTGATTATCGAAATGGTGAAGGACATGAAAATCCCTCTAATATTATTGAATTAAGTAATTTTAAGAAAAGAGGATCTGTTATTGTCTTTCCTTCTTATATATTTCATACAGTTAAACCTGTTACAAAGGGAATTAGATACAGTATGGTAAATTGGTCAAGAGGATGGCCCTGGAAATAAATGAACAAAGTTAAATATAAATATATTAAAAATGTTATAAGTGAAGACACGTGTAACTTGTTTACAGGTTGGATGAAACATAAATCTAAAGAAAATAATTTAATTGGAGATGATCAGATTCCACAATCTTCATCACTTCATTCTCGAGATGATCATCTAATGAGAGCTATTCTTTATCATCTTAAAGAAAGAATTGAATATGAAACCTGTCTTAAATTACAACCTACTTATGCCTACACTCGCTTATATTACTTTGGATCAGATTTAAAAAGACATCGAGATAGACCTTCGTGTGAAATTAGCTGCACCCTTACAGTGAACTATGATTACGCTGATAAAGATTATCAATGGCCAATTTACATGGGAGAAACTCCTATCGTTATTCCAAAAGGAGATGCGGTTATTTATAAAGGAATGGAAATAGATCATTGGAGAACAACTTTTATACAGCCAAAACCAAGCTATCATCATCAAATATTTTTACATTATGTTGATGCTGATGGGTACTTTACAGATTTTAAAGAAGAACTTTAATTGATTAAAATTAACCAAGATTTTTTAGGCTCCTCTTATTTATTTGACAAAGTTCAATATTTTCCAAAGTTTTGTAGTTTTGAAAGTTATTTAGACTTTAATACTTTTGCTTTTTTATCCGACAAATTAGAAGAGTCGGTTATCATCGAGAAGCACGGTAAGTTAAAAATAGAACTTTTTGAAAAAACATTTTTAGGACAACAAATTATTACGGAGTTAAATAATTGTTTTGATTTAAATAATAAACAAGTTGATATTCATCTTTATGGATCCATGATTAAAAAAGGACTAACTTACAATCATGTTGATCAAGAAGATGTGCTATTGATAGGAACTTTTGGTAAAGTTATTTATAATATTTATTCAGAAGAGTTAGGTAAGTTTAATTCTATTACACTTGAAGAAGGAGACTTGTTAATTGTTCCTAAAAATACAGAACATTCAGCGATTCCTCTTTGTCCTAGAATTGTAATCAGTGTAGGTATTTATTAGGCAGGTGGATCAAGTTCGCCTGTATCTACATTATATCTTTGCCATCCTAAAGTTTTTGGATCATTGGTATCTCCTTGATAAAGGTCTTCATTCCAATTCCAAAAATGAGTTTCAGTTTCTTGTGGCTGTGAAATAGGAGGATCATATTGAAGAGTTGATGTATTTAGTGTCCAACTATTAAAAGGTTTAGGAGTTTCAAACCCATCATACTCAGAATTATATTTACCATCAATAAAAGCGTAGTTATATCGAAAAGGAGCTTTGTCACTGCCATCTGTTCTTTGATTTGCCATAGTATTTCTAGAAGTTTGCTTCCAAACAGTGTCTGCTCCGTTTAGTTGTTTTAAAAACTCTATACCTAAAGTTTCTTGCTCGACTCCGTCAGAATCTAATATGACTTCATTTTTTACTACAACAACATTTATAATATTATTGTTTTCATCTAATTGTGCGAAATGTGCCATTTTAGTGTGTGTAACTTCCTGAACCTGTGTAAGTTAAAATTGTTTGATCACCTGATGTTTGCTCCGTAGGACTTCCTGACGTTTGTCCTGAAAATGCCGCAGTTGGTAATTTAATTTGAACAACACCACTACCACCTGGTTGAGCTGGGGTAGGATTATTTCCCGCACGTGCTCCACCACCACCGCCAGTGTTAGCTTGACCTGCTTGAAGCATGCCACCACCTCCACCTTGGCCACCAGTGCCTCCGCCGCCACGGTTTCCACCACCGCCTCCGCCAGCAAAAAATGTCGCTGGTTGAGCAGGGCTTGGTGCTCCATTACCACCATTAGAACCTTGTCCACTTTGGTTTTTTCCGCCACCGCCACCGCCAGATTGTCCACCTTGATCTCCTGCACCAGGATTTCCTTGTCCACTTGTGCCTGCGCCTGCGCTACCACCAGGGGATCTACCGCCCCCGCCTGAACCACCAGGTCGACCATTCAAGTTAGGTGTTGAGTTTCCTCCTCCACCACCACCGCCAGTAGAGGTTGATACTCCACTCGCAGAGGATTGTCCTCCATTACCTGCTAAATTTGGATTTACACCACCTGCACCGCCACCACCAATATTAATGTTATAGGTAGTTCCTGTTGATAGTTGTATAGTGGTGTCTTGCATACCGCCAGCACCTCCACCGCCGCCATCATCACGACCTCCACCGCCGCCACCTGCTACAACAACGAAAGAAGCATTAACGACAGATGATTTGCCTTGAAGATCAGCCATGGATATTTCACCAGTGGGAACTCCTGCTAGTCCACGAACGGGAGCAGAGTCCATATTAATTTGAGCGGAAGGAGAGTTTCCTAGTTCTGCGTTGACTTGAGAAAGACCTATTTGACCAGTAGGTGTAGTCATAATTAATTTCCTTTCTTAAGATCGTTAACCTGAGTTTGTAAGTCCTTTACACATTCAATTAGTAGAGCACATAGACGATCATATTTTACGGCTTTAACTCCGTTAGGTCTTGTGCCTACGACCTCTGGTAAAACTTTTTCAACATCTTGAGCTATGACGCCCACGTCTGTCTTACGAACAAAATAACCATCTTCTCCACCATTCTTTTTGATGAAGTCTTCTTTCCAATCAAATAGAACACCATTTAATTGTTGTACCTTATCCATTGGGGAATCAATGTTATGAATATTTTCTTTTAATGATACGTCTGAAGAAGCGAAAGCAGTAATATCATCAGTTGCTCTGATTTGACCATCAGTTGCAGCTGCATCAATTCCTACGCCAAGACCACCGTTTTGAATGTGTACACCATTGGTTGATGTCGCAAACTTTTTAGAGTTGTCAAAGTATAAATCTACCGAACCATCTGAATTAAATACTCCCATTTCTTCAGTAGTGCCTGATTTTCTGATATTTACAGATGTACTACCTCTTACAATAAGACTACCTGTCCCTGAATCATCAATAAAAGAATTAGAACCATCGTGATATAGTTGTAAGTCATTTCCTGCACCGATTAAAAGAAAGTCATTATCGCCATTCAATGCTACATTGGCAGTAAAATTTTGAACGCCTGTAATATCCACTGAACCATCAGCTAAAACTACTCCAGACAATCTTGCGTTATTGAGTGTGCCTGAAGAAACATTTGATGCATTTAAGTTAGTTAGATTAGCACCAGAAACTTGTGGAAGTGTTCCAGTTTGAGATCCTAAATCTGTGCTTGAAGAAATCTCTACATTAAAGTTAGCAGAACCATCACAATAGACAGTTGTTTTTGCGCCTTGAGTAATGGTAGTACCATTAGCTGCGTGACCTGTCGCTGCAATTGTTAAAGTTTGAGAACCTGACGTATTATTAAAAAATGTATATTGGCTTTCTACCGCAGGAATGAATACATGGATATCTCCTGTCAAAGCTCCATTTAAATCGATTACTTTGTTTGAGGATTCCGCAGTGGGATCAGCATTAGCTGTTGTCAATGTGACGTTTGCAGATCCTGCAACAGACTTAGACAAATAACCCGCTGTAAAAGCATCAAGAGTTTCTAAGTTTGTATTAGTATTATTTCCCCATGTATTGGCGTTAGCGCCTGTTTCCATGAGTTCGAGTTTGAGTCTATCTGAATATGTACTTGCCATGTTTTAAACCTCTTTAAAATATATCTTTTTTAATAATTCAAGCAACATTTTTTTATGCTGCCACTGGAGTCCAAGTATTACTTGCACCTGTTACTACATTAGCCCATGGAGTTGATCGCATATTACCAAGAACCACGGACATTTCAACACCTGTTGGCTGAACTAAAGCATTTCCACTAATTACTTCAGTGCCTTCACTAAATTGTAGTTGTTCTCCTGTTAAAGAGTATCTACTTTCAATAGTGACAGTGCCTAAATTTGTTCCTATTTCATTTCCAGTAAGTATTGCTGCCGCAGGAGCAGTGGCTGTTCCTTCCGACAAACTCATCTGTATTCCTGTTACAGGGACAATAGATTGTGCCTCGGCAATAACACTACCTATAGCAAAATCCATTTGATCGCCTGGAGCAGAAGTTGTTACACTTCCATCAGCTATAATGGTTGGATTTTCTAATAACGCATTAACATTAAATCCAGTAACGGATAAAATTTGCTCGGTTATAAAAGAGGGGGTACCAAGAGAAGAGGATATTTCTTCTCCTGTTACAGAAACAATTACTCCCGTACCTGTAAGAACAGTAGGAGTACCTATATTAAAATCTGTTTGAAGTCCTGTTACACTGACATTGGTTGGGATATTATTGTTCCACGTAAAAGATCCCCAGGTGCTTCTTCCCCACCCAGTGTTTATTTCCGCAGAAACAGTTACAGAGCTTGAGTTAACTTCAAGAGAAACTCCTGTTAAAGAAACAGTGATGGAACTTTGTTGGCCCCATGCGCCTTCGCCCCAATTATTTTCACCCCAAGCGTCTGCCATGGTAAGGACTCCCTAGGATTAGGAAATCCTTAAAATAGCACTACTTGCGTCGTTGGTTGGAAACTGAATTGTGAATGTTCCGTTTGTGGATGTTTTTACGCCACCAAAATCTAATACTGCAATCGCTGCATTTGTGTTAGCTGAAGATCTGTTATAAATCAAAGCTGCTTGAGCTGAGATTGTTGCACTTGTAAATGATAAATCATCAAAGTCTACAAAAGCTGTTGATGCTGTTGCGTTCGTTTTGGTTAAGCTGACGTTTGCATTTTGTAATGTTGCACCGCCAGATGCGTATGTGCCTGATGCACCAACTTCATTAGTTGCTGAAAAGGCTGATGTGTTTGCATCCAAAGTCGCAGAACTTGTATAGAGAGCGAGATTGACTGTATCGCTGGATATATCATGATCGCCATCTAACAACTGCTGTTTGAATGTTGCACAAACTGCTTGGTTAATTGCCATTTTTAACTACCTCCCGGGTCTACTGATCTTAGAGGGAGTCGTAATACACCATCGGAATACTCGTCCCTACGTTTACGTCCCATCTGCTCATTCGCATAAAGCTGAAGAGCTTGTTGGAACTTCTGTTCGTATAATTGCATATCTTGTGTATTTTTCAAGTAGGAAAAAGATTCACCAAGTACGCCATATAAAAGAACCTCGGGTGCGTTGTTGGACAGGAAAGTAGTGGCACTAGCATTGCTAGTATCTAGGTGTTGTGGAGTTTCATCATACCACATTTCGATTGTATAAACTTGATCGGGAGTAGGCGCTAAAATCAAATTAGTAGCATCCCAGTTAGCCCAGTATTTAGGTTCACCGTTAGTAGAACTGCCTGCATTGCTTCGAGTTACTGAATACTCATCAATAAAAGTAGCATCTCTTTGTTCTAGCCAGGTAATGTTATTATTAGCGTGAATTAGTTGTAATCCTCGAGCAAAGCGAAATCCACCTTCGGGGCCAGAAACATCTAAAAAAGCATTGTTAGCGGTGCAAGTCGTCGTTGCGTATCTTCTCTGATCATCACTATCAACTTCTCTTGCTA
>CAACVD010000359.1_pt1 | contig 21972 bp, 33 predicted proteins | sample 2381771 | NCBI WGS metagenome assembly CAACVD01 (sample SAMEA5211965, study PRJEB30684) | marine metagenome | biome: Marine; feature: Epipelagic; material: Water | collected 2015-10-15 | depth 15 m | reverse complement strand
GCAGGAGAACCTGGGGCTCCACTACATGATGCAAGTAGTCATGCAGCGGATGCGTTTCGGTATTTATCTGGCGCAGTAGATTTAATGAGTAATGAAAACTGGGGAGCCTTACCAAAGGCAAATAATAAATGGGTGATCTAAAACATGATGCTATTTAAGCAAGGCGAAAGTATAGAGGTGTTACGAAAAAAGGTTGCAGATTTAGAGCAACGGATAACCGAATTGGAAAAGAAAATTGAACAAAAACCAGTTAAAAAACGCAATTCGAAACGAGATTGATAATGCTCTCGGTTATATCGAGAGTGATACCACATCTGAGAGAAGAGCAGCCCTAAAAGCATACCTGAGAGAGCCATACGGTAACGAGCAAGAAGGCAGAAGCCAGATTGTAACCGGTGAGGTAGCCGAGGCAGTAGATGGGGCATTACCGCAGTTAATGCGTGTATTTACAGCAAGTGATGATGTGGTGCGCTTTGAAGCCAAGAACCCTATGGGCGAGCAATATGCCGCGCAAGCTACAGAATATATTAATCATATCTTTCATGTAGAAAATGATGGCTTTCAGATATTACACAATATGTTTAAAGATGCTTTGTTGCAAAAGACAGGTATTGTCAAAGCATATTATGAAACCAAAATCGATGTAGTAAAAGAAGAGTATCAGAATCTTACCGATGATGAGTTGACGATGCTCCTTGCAGATGGCACAAGGGAAATCATCGAGCAAGATACGCAAGAATCTATGCAGATGGACCCAATGGGTAATGAGATCGTGATTCGTTCTCACAGTGTTAGGGTTCGTAAGAAAAACTCGGTAGGCAAAATTTGTGTAGAAAATCTGCCGCCAGAAGAGTTTTTGATTAGTAAAAAGGCAAGAGATATTGAAACCTCTCCTTTTTGTGCCCATAGACGGTTGATGACAAGATCAGACTTAGTAGCCCTGGGATTTGATGCAGAGGTGGTAGCAGGACTACCGGCCTATGATTCCCTGGCCTATACACCAGAGAGAGTTGCAAGATATGATCAAGGTGAGCAACCAACGGATATGGACTCCGATGACCTTGCGATGCAAGAAATCGAGGTATATGAGTGTTACTTGCGAGCAGATGTTGATGAGTCTGGGATTGCCCAACTCATTCGTGCAGTCTATGCAGGAGAAGAACTTCTCGATATTAATGAGACCGATTATATTCCGTTTCATAGTGTGTGTCCGTTTCCCATCCCACATAAGTTTTATGGGCAGTCCTTAGCTGATAGATGCTCAGATATTCAAGAACAAAAGACAGCGATTACGCGCTCTATGTTAGATGGGCTGTATTTATCCATTAGCCCAAGAGTAGGAGCAGTAGAAGGGCAGGTTAATTTAGATGATCTCTTAAATGTGCAAGCAGGCGGTATTGTGAGGATGAAATCCCCCAATGCCATTGTTCCGATGAGTGTACAAAATGTGGGAGCGCAAGCGTTTCCGATGTTGGAATATCTAGATCAGGTGCATGGAAAGAGAACCGGAATTAGTGATGCCATGCAGGGATTATCTCCGGATTTATTGCAAAACGTTACAGCGGCAGCGATTGCGGCAAGTAAGTCGGCTGCAAGCGGAAAGATAGAGTTGATTGCCAGAATCTTTGCTGAGACCGGAGTGAAGTCCTTAATGAAGGGGATTTTACAACTGGTATGTAAATATCAGGACAAACCCAAAACGATACGCATGCGTGGAAAGTATATCCAGATGGACCCTAGGCAGTGGGACCATCAGTATGACGTAACCATAAATGTTGGATTGGGCACAGGAGATCAGCAACAACAAATGGCAATGCTACAGATGATTATGGCAAAACAAGAAGAGATCATAAAGATGTATGGCCCTAGCAATCCATTAGTAAGTGTTGGTCAGTATCGGGAGACTTTAGGAAAGTTTATTGAGGCGGCAGGATTTAAAGATACAAGGGCATTTTTCCGCGAGGTGCCGCCAGAGGTCGATCAGGCTTTGAGCCAGCCATCACCCCAGAAGTCTGACCCGGCTATTCAGGCGGCAATCGCCCAGGCTCAGGCACAAATTGAGATTAATAAGAAAAAAGCAGAAGCAGAAATCCAATTGAAGAGAGAAAAGGCAATGGCAGACATTCAACTTGCCAGAGAAGAGGCAGCGGCAGCAAACTTGCGAGCCAGAGAAGAGGCGGCGGCAGAATTGGAATTAAAAAAACAAGAGTTTGTAGCTGAGGCCCAATTAAAAGCAAGTAAGTTAGCGGCAGGCACAACAACCAATACAGAGATACCAAACGTAGGATAAAGGCATGAACGAAGATATTATCAATCAGTTATATAACGAACTCCTTATGAGAGATGCAGACCCTACGGGACTTGCTTCTTTTAGTGGGATGGCAAGTGATGACATTATCAATACGTTGATGAGTTCTCCTGAGTATTTAATTCAGCAACAAGCGCAAAAGGAATTAGGTAGAGCATTGGCCCCTGATGTGGGTATGGCCTATTATTTATCAGAGGCTCAGTCTGGGGTTCCGCTAGATACATTACTTGCCAATATTGCAAAGTCTCCGGAGGCACAAGCAATTGATAATCAGTTTGCAATGGATGATGCAGTATTTGTAGGAAATCAAACTATGCCGGTAGAAGCGGCAGAAGTAGCAAGTTATCCAACGCAAATGCAACTTCGCCAGATAACACCAGGTTCGGACTTTTTGCCTACAAACATTCCTACAGGTTTTTTTGGGGCAGAGAACAACGTAGCACAACTATATAATCTCGGGCAGACTCCTATGTTTCGAAGTGGAGTAGGAGGTTATACAGATATGTTGCCTAGTGGTTTTGAGTTTGGAATCCCTGCACAGTTTGCACAAGTTCCTATTTACATGAGAGGTTTGTTTGATACCGGTGATAGTGTAGATGCCGTATCAAATGAAACTGCAAAATCACCGTTTGCAAATTATTAAGAAAGAGTTTGATTTGCGAATTGAAGAAAAGGCCAAAAGGCTACTGGAAAATGAGTTTTTCAAAGAAGAGATTGAAAAGCTAAAACAAAACTATATACAAACGATTGTGCATTCCTCTATAGAGGATATCGATGCGAGAGAACAAGCGTTTCGCATGATACGGGCAATTGATCAGATTTACGCCCATTTTGAAAGCATTGCAGTAGCAGACAAGATGGAAGAAAAAAGATGGAAAATATTTTAAGGAGGTGTTTTAGATGAGTGAGACCGTTACCCAAGAAGGGCATGAGTCCCCACAATCGATGGATGTGAATCAAGCGGCAAATGCGTTTTTAAATCTTATGGAAAAGCAAGAGGCATCACCTGATCAACCGACAGCCGAGCCAAAAGAAGAAGAAAACGTTGAGCCAGAGGCGCAAGCCGAAGCAGTAGTTGAAGAAGAGGAAAATCAAGAAGAAGAGGCACTTGAAGAAGAGACTCCGACTTACCGTGTAAAGGCAAGTGGAGAGGAAGTTGAAGTTACCCTCGATGAGTTGATTAAATCGTATCAACTAGAGCGCGATGTTCGCAAAAAACAAGAAAGTTTGGCGCATGAGAAAAAAGGTGTAGATGAGGTTAAAAGTAATTTAGAAAGCGAGCGTAAAAAGATTGAAGATGCGCAGCGGGTACGAGATACCTATGCCCAAAGATTGCAATTGATTGAGCAACATTTGACTCAACAAAACCAGGCAGAAAACATCGATCATTTAAAAGAATCAGACCCCTTGCAGTATGCCGTAAAGGTAGCAGAACGCCAGGAGCGCGATAAACAAATCCAGACTTTTCAGGCAGAAAGACAACGCCTTGCCCAAGAGCAACAAGCGGAGAATCAACGCAATGCAGAAGCCTATTTGAGTACGCAAAAACAAATCTTGCAGGATGTGATTCCAGATTTGCAGGATAAACAAAAGGCGGCAGAATTGAAAAAAGAGATGTGGGAACACGCTGTAAAAACCGGAAAGCAATGCAATTTTTCCGAAGAAGTTACGCAGCAAAAGTTTAATCAACTGATGGACTCGGACTTATTTGTACATCTATGGAAGTCGACACAGTATGACAAACTGATGGCGGCGAAACCGGATGTACAAAAGAAAGTAAAAGAGGCTCCTAAGATGATGAAAGCAGGTGTTGCCAAATCCGACTCCATTCAATCTGAGAAAACCAAACGGCTAAAAAACAAGTTAAAGCGAACCGGAAAAGTCGCTGATGCGGCCCGGTTATTTGAACAGATGATTTAGGAGATTATCATGGCAGTATTTACAAACCATAGTGCTGTAGGTGCTAGAGAGGACTTACAAGACCTCATCTACAGTATTTCCCCAACCGATACCCCTTTTCTCAACTCCGTTGGTCAAGGTACAGCAACAAACACAACGCACGAGTGGCAAACAGATAGTTTGGCTTCTGTAAATGTAAGCAACGCGGCAATAGAAGGCGCTGACGCTAGCACCTCGACTTTGTCGGCAACCACCCGTCTTAGCAATCGATGTCAGATTTCGCAGAAGACGATCAGTGTTCATTAGTAGCACCACTATCCAGTAATGGATAGTTGCAAATCGGATGAATTAAGGGGAACCCTGAGCGAGTAATGTCGCAGGCAATCCTTAGCCAAGCCATGCAAGTAGAAAACATCGAGAGGCATGGAAGGTGCAACGACTAGACATTGAGGAAACAATAATATGTCCACGAGCGTCCGACATCTTAAAAAAAGATGATGATATAGTCTGGACTTTATGGAAACATAAAGAAGTAAATCATAAACAGGTTTACGGTAACAAAATCGATCAAGAACTCTTGAGGCAGTAGATAAAGCAGGTAGAAAGTCCGAGCAGGCTTATCAACTTGCAAAGGCTTCGAAAGAGATTAAGCGTGATATGGAAGCAATTTTATTGAGTAACCAGGTAGCAAGTGCAGGTAGCGCGGCCGCTGCCAGAACTCTCGGTGGTTTGCAGACATGGATTAATACCAATGGCGAATTTGCCAGTGCAGGAACCGCAGGTAACCTCGGTACAACTGCACGGGTAGATGGAACTGTAGATGGAGCAGAAAGAGCCTTTACAGAGACATTGTTAAAGTCCGTTGTGAAACAGGTTTATGAGTCCGGTGGAGACCCATCTATTTTGATGGTTACGCCTGCCCATAAGCAAACTGTTTCGGCATTTGCAGGAATTGCGGCTCAGAGGTATATGGCTCCTGCCGATCAACCTACCACGATTGTAGGGGCGGCAGATGTGTATATGTCGGATTTTGGAACGATATCCGTTGTTCCGAATCGATTTATGCTCTCTGGAAACTCGGCAGATGATATAGCCTTGGTTCTCGATCCAGAATATGCCGAAGTAAATTACCTGCGGCCATTCGAGACCAACGATCTAGCCGTTGCAGGCGATCAGGCTAATAAACAACAACTCGTAGCAGAATATACGCTAGGAGTTCTCAATGAGGGTGCCCACGGCATTGTTGCAGACTTAGCGTAAGTTGTACTTTAGGGGGGTTCGTTTTTCTCTTAACTGAGACTCCAATAAATGACTCCATAGGAATGAACCCCTCTTTCCTCTTGTAATACAAAAAATCATGGAAATAAAAAAAACAACCTATCACCCCGACGGTGAGGGCGGTGTAATCATTACGGAAACGCAAGATGTTACCGACATTGTTGAAAAAAACAAAAAGGAATACAACTTGTATGATGAACGCGCCAGATGGTCGGATGAATTATTAGGAAACAAGATTGCATCGATTCCTTTAGCGGTAATTGATGATTTAAACAAAAAGAAGATTCTCCAGGGATTTCGTGTCATGGATGAGAAAAAGTTCAAGGCATGGTTAAACGATGGAGACAATCGATTTTTTCGAACTAGAACCGGACAAGTATAATGGCCTTTTCAACCTATGCAGAATTGCAGTCTCTTACGGCAAATTATTTAGCTAGAGATGATTTATCGTCTCAGATTGTCGATTTTATCAAACTCGGTGAGGTTCGTTTGCGAAGGGATTTGCGTTTGCGCCAGATGTTAACGCAGACAACGTTGACGGTATCTAGTCAAACCATTGCCTTGCCATCGGATTTTTTAGAACTGCGCGAACTCCATTTGGATACAACTCCCATTGGGCAACTCGATTATCTGGCACCGACATTTTTTTATCGAAATGGAAGGCCATCAGAGAGTGGACAGCCGGTATTTTTTACAATGACCGGAGATAACTTTGTTTTTGGACCATCTCCAGATACAAGTTATAGTGCAGAACTTTTATATTATGCAGCACCGGATTTTCTAAGCGACAGTAATACAAGTAATACCTTTTTAGTAACTGCGCCAGATGCGCTTTTGTATGCTTCACTAGGAGAGGCAGAACCGTTTCTAATGAACGATCAAAGATTAGCTGTGTGGGCAACGTTATATGACCGAGCCAAGAATAATCTTACTGCTTCTGATGATGCGGCAGAGTACTCCGGCAATCCTATGACGATGAGCGTATCGACATAATGGAAAAGATTTCCTTTGGAGAATGGTTGCCTGATCAACCACCGGTAGCAGGTGCCTTAGTAGATGCTTTTAATGTAATCCCGAATCAAATCGGCTATGGCCCGCTGCCATCGGTATCGAATATTAGTAACGATGCAACGGATAATTTGAATGGATTATTTAGTGGAAGATTTGGAAGTACCACGAAAGTGTTTGCTACATCTAGTACAAAAATATTTGAATATTCCTCATCGAACTTAAACCTTACAAATATCTCTCAGGCAGGCAATTACAGCGCATCAGAGACCGGCAGATGGTCTTCTGCCCAGTTCGGCAAGGTTGTGTTAGCGGCAAACGGAGAAGAGATCCTGCAAGCCTATACACTGGGCACAAGTAGTAACTTTGCAGATGTTGCAAGTGCTGCTCCGACTGCGCATTTTGTAAGTGTCGTTAGGGACTTTGTAGTTTGTGGAAGAACCAATGAGTTTCCAAACAGAGTTCTTTGGTCAGATATTAATGATGAGACAGACTGGGTGCCTGGGCCAACTTCTCAGAGTGATACCCAAGATATTGCCGATGGTGGAAACATTCAGGGAATTACAGGAGGAGAGTTTGGGTTAATCTTCTTGCAAAAAAGTATTTCTCGGATGACTTACGCAGGAGCCCCACTGTATTTTCAGTTCGATACGATTAGTAGAGGATTGGGATGTTTGGAGCCAAAATCCATTGCTCAATATGGAAATCTCTCATTCTTTTTGAGTGATGATGGGTTTTATATGTGCGATGGAACAAAGGTGATTCCCATCGGTGCAGAAAAAGTAGATCGATTCTTCTTTAACGATGCAGAACTTGCTCTCTTAAATAATATGAGTGTAGCGGTTGACCCTGTCAGAAGATGTGTATTTTGGCTGTATACGAATAACTCTTCTGCGCAATCCATCATTATTTATAATTGGCAGATTCAAAAGTGGAGCAGAGGAGAGACCACCGCAGATTTTATCTCCAGTGTAGAGACAGAAGGAATTACCTTAGAGAGTTTGGATAATTATTCTTCTAGTATTGATGCACTAGGAATTAGTTTAGATGATCGTTTTTGGGTGGCAGATAATACATTACTTGCAGGCGTGCAGGATGCAAAGATTGTTGCTTTTAGTGGGGCAAACTCTGGAGCGGAAATTGTAACGGGAGACTTAGTTAGTCAAAACTCCATTATTACTTTGGCAAAACCGCAAATTGATGGCGGTACTGCAAATGTATCGGTTGCCAGTAGAGCAAGATTAGATGGAGAAATATCTTTTGGAAGTGTTGCGCAAGCTGATACAGAAAATCGATGTTCTGTAAGATCGCATGGAAGGTATCACCGAATCAAAGTTCTTCCTAGTGGAAATTATACTTCTGCGGTAGGAGTGGATTTAGATATTAAGGCAGGAGGGATGCGTTGAGTCAATACCGCGTACTTCCCTATAGTGGTGCCGAGCCTCGCCAAATATCAGAAGTAGTAAATAATGCAATGGCAGGAAAAATTAATAATACCGGCTCCATTAATTTAACTGCATCAAGTGCAACGCAAACCAATTTAGATGATGCTCGTATTGGCCCAGATAGTGTTATTAGTTTTATGCCAACCAATACTGCATCAGCAAGTTTTGTAGGAGATATGTTTATTAGTAGTAGAGCCGATGGGTCTGCGGTAATTAGTCATTCTATTAATACCGAGGCAAGTGCAACCTTTTCTTTTACGATTATAGGGTGATAGAAAAAGTATATATTGCGCCAAAAGATTTACGGGCGCACTGGGATTATATACGTCCCAAATTAGAATTAATTTTACAAAAGAGTCCTGAACAATGGATACCGGAGGATATCTATGCAGATATTCTCAACGGACATTCCTTGCTCTGGATTGCTTTTAAGGTTGATAAACCGATTGCATTTATCGTCGGTCAGATACAGGCAAATCAAACGTTTCATTTATGGGCAGGGTATTGCGATCCATATATAGATGATTATACGAAATGGCACATGATTGAAGAAATCGCACAAGAAGCAAAGTGCAAAAGAATTAGTTTCGAATCCTGGAGAAAAGGTTGGGCAAGAAAAGCAAAACGCCTGGGCTTTGTCCCCAGAAAATATATTAAGGAGTTATTATGAGCGGTGGTGGAACGACTACTCAAATTCAGGAACTTAATCCGACACAGGAGCCTTTTGTAGAGTACGGTCTACAAGAAGCGCAAAGGTTATATGAATCTGGCTCGCCCGTATACTTTCCAGGGCAAACGTATGTGGGACCGAGTGAGCAAACACAAACTGCATTGGATGCGGCACAAAACAGAGCAATCCAAGGGAACCCATTAGTACCTGCGGCACAAAGTCAGTTTCAATCGACAATTGAAGGCGATTATTTATCAGCTACGAATCCCTATTTTGCCAATCGATTTAATACTGCGGCAGATGCGGCTCAGCAAAGGTATTTCGATGCAATGAATCAGATTAATTCGCAAGCATCGATGGCAGGACGTTATGGCTCTAATGCTATGGGTCAATTGCAAGACCGGGCAACAAGTCAGTTTGCAAAGTCGTTAACAGATACCGCAGGAGAACTTGCGTTTAATAATTATGCACAAGAACGTGCAAGACAATTAGCGGCAGCGCAATCAGCACCAGCATTAGCCGCACAAGACTATGCAGATATTGATAGGATGCTTTCACTTGGAAACATTTCAGAAGGGTATCAACAACAAGCATTACAGGACTCTATCAGTCGATTTGATTTTGAACAAGGTATGCCACAAAACAAATTACAAAACTTTTTATCTGCTGCCTATGGTGCGCCTTTAGGAGGTCAAACAACGGTGCCCGTTCAGAGAGGAGGTATTCAAGGATTGTTAGGTGGTGCGTTAGCAGGAGGAGCATTAGCATCTTCTATTCCTGCACTCGGCCCGTATGCTCTGCCAATAGCGGCAGGAGCAGGACTTTTAGGAGCGTTATAACATGGCAAGCATTTTAGATAAATACAGACTATCTTCCAATTATGGAGCAAATCCATCATCGGACTACCTATTAGGTTCAGCAAACAATGCAAATCCTATGGTTCCAAAACCAAAACCTCAGAATCTAGGGTTGTTAAATTTATCCTCAAATTCGAATCCTATGATGGGATTATTGGGCAATCCATTATTTGCAATTGGTACAGCACTATTAAATCCGAGACAGTCTTTCGGACAAAACCTGCAACAAGGTTTTCAAAATCTTATGCAACAACAAATGTATAAACAGGAGCAGGAAAGAAAAAATCGTGCGGATATGATGCAACTAGCATTGTTGCAAAAACAACTGAAACCAACGGCAAGAAGTATCCAATCTTTTGAAACTCCCGATGGGAATTTAGTAACGGGATATTTAACAGATTCAGGGCTAGTAGGTACAGACTTCTCTCCAATGAACCTCCCTCCAGGTTCTAAACCTTTTAGACCGCCTCAATTTTCTTTTGGGGATAAAGATTATCAAAAAGAAATAAAACTTGCAAATATTGCGGCAGAAAGAGATATAAAAGTTGCTGAAAAAAAAGCTGATATAGACGCTACAGCAAAATTAATAGCAGATCAATACAAAGTTTTACAAGGAGCAAAAAGGTTTTCTGAAGATTTAAATGTAATTGATCAATTACTAACCAAAGCTCAATCAGAAGGTGGAATAGGTCCAGAAATTATAAATACAATTGCAGGCATTTCTCCAGAGTTTGCAAAATATGTAAGTGGCAAGTCGGATGATGAATTAGCAGCTTTAAGAACTGCTAGTCAATTTATAGAACGTGCTGTACCCGCCCAAAGAATTGCAGGTTCAGGCACTACATCTGACAGAGATATGCAAGCCTTTAGAAACGCTTTAATAGGGTTAAAAGATGATTCTCTAAAAAGACAATTAGCTTTAGCGTTTGCAAAACGATTGCAAGATAGGGAGCAGGCTTATGAGTCGTATTTAACAAATAATCGTAAAGATTACGATTCCTTAGTTAAAAATAGAGCAAAAGCCTTAAAAGATATTGATAAACAATTTCCAATCGATTTAAAAAGTATTCAAGAGATGTATCGAGAAGAATTTTATTAAAGACAATTATGGAAAAAGATAAAAAAATTATTCAATCAATGCCGATTGAGGATTTAAGTATTATTAAACAAGGCCAGATAACAGAACAAGATAAAAGCGCGTTATCAGAAGAAGGACAAAAACTGTTTAATGATCTTAGCCCTTTCAAACAAAAGCAATTAATAGAAAAGTTCCGGCCAGAGCAACCGTTTAAGACCCCAAGTTTAGTATCAGAAAAAACTCCTAAAGAAAATTTGTTTCAAGGAGATGTAAATTTTTCTACCCTTTTTAAAGCAGGGGTTCCAGAAAAAAGGCAGGACATTCTTTCTATTTTGTCGAAGGAAATTGGAAAGGATGTTTATTACAACCCTGGAAAAAATACCTATATGTATAGGGATGAGTCTGGAGCAGGATATCAAGTAGTACCAGAATTTACAGCAAACCCCTTAAAAAACCTTGCATTTAAAGCGGCAGATATTGCAGAGGCAGTCCCATCAATCGCCACTGGTATTGCAACTGCACCTTTAATGCTTACACCAGGAGGCACCCCACTTTCTATGCAGGCAGTAGGAGGAACAAGTTTTATATCTGATGCTTTAAGACAAAAAGCAACAAACGCTTTATTGGGTAGAGACCAAGTAGTAGATGCAAGGCAATCAGGAAAGCAGGCTTTAACAGATGCAGGGTTTCAGGGAGCAGGAAAACTTGTATCAAAGATATTAGAAAGAAATGTTGCCAGAGATATAGATAGATTAAACCAACAAGATGTTGATCGTTTGCAGTCTTTAGCGCAACGATTTGGAATTGATCTAACTCCTGCGGAATTAACAAACCTTCCGTCATTAAAGAGTCAACAAAAGATACTAGGAAACGTTACAGGTTCGGCAGATGATTTGTCAAAGTTTTATGAAAAAAGACAAACGCAGAACTTAGATGCGATTGATCGAGAGTTAGCAAAACTCTCATCTTCTGGAGACCCTTATTCTGCAACTGTTCGCGCACAACAAGCTATCAAAAAAGCAAGAGATGCAAAAGTAGAAGACAGAATAAAAGCGACAAACCCAATCTATGAGGATGCGTTTCGTAATGCGCAACCCGTACAAGTAGGAGGCGTTGTAACTCAAATTGACAAGTTATTAAAGAAGATTCCAGAAAATAGTAAACAAGCAGCGGTTTTGAAAAAGATTAAAGGATTAATGTTTGTTACGAAAAAAGGAAAAGATGCAGAAGGAAAAGAAATTGTTGAACAGGTTTTGGATACAAATCTAGGAAGACTCCAAAGAGCAAAGTTTGAGATTGATGCTTTGAAAACGGAGCCATCAAACGTATCTATTATGAATGTAATTAATGCAGATGTAAAAAGAATAGAAGACGAACTTTTATCTGCGATGGGGAAAAACAATCCTAAATACATAGAGGCAAATAAAAAGTTTTCAGAACTCTCAGAGGCATTAAATGAGTTCGATGCAAAGTTTGCAGGTGTAGAAAGAGTATCTGATCAAAACATTACAAACTTAATGAACAAATTGATTGGTGCGAGAGAGCCTGCACAAATTCAAACTGCAAAAAATTATATTCAGAAATCAGACCCTACCGCATGGAAGCAATTAAAAAGAGCGTGGATTTCTTCTTTGTTAGAAAAAGTAGAAGATAGTGCGGCAGAAGAAAGCGTTGATTTAGGAAGAAGATTTGCATCAAAAACCTTTAATAAGCCAGGTATGCGAAAACGCTTGCAAGCGGCATTAGAGCCAGATGAGTTTCAGGCATTTAGTGATTTAGCCGAAGTCCTAACCGCATCAGGAAGAGTGAAAAAGATTGGTTCCGATACTGCTTACAACATTGAGCAAATGGGCGAATTGAAACGAACTCCAGTAGGAGATGTATTAAGAACAGATGTTACAGCGCCATTAAGAAAACTGGGAGACTTTATTGATCAAGTCAGGTTAGAAGATAACGCAGTAAATATTGCAAAAGTTATAACCAGTCCTGATGGAATCAAACGAATTAGAGAACTAAAAAGACTACAGCCAAGTGATGCTCGATTTATTGCAGGAGCCTCACAACTGTTTAGTGCGTTTTTAAATTGAGGAAATTATGGCAAAGACTAAGATTTCAGAATACGATAGTACCGCATCGAGTAACACCGATATAGATGGTATTAACCTGGGCGAAGGGATGGCCCCTTCATTAGTAAACAATGCCCTTAGAGAATTAATGAGTCATTTAAAAGACTTCCAAAGTGGCTCTAGTTCAGACCCCCTTACTCTAAATGGAAAACTCACTGTCGCTGCATCGGCAGAACTTTCCTCTGGCCTAACAGTAGATGGGCAGTTTACATCAACCGGTGAGTTTACTCCGAGTGCACTTACAACCTCGTTGCTTACGGGTACCGGAGGAACTCTTAATAATATTGTTATTGGAAACTCCTCTCCCAATGCAGGCACATTTAGCATCATCACTGCAACTACAAAAATTAACGGGCCAGTATCAGCTGATTCGATTGTAGGTACAACGATTAGCGCAGGAAATGTTTTCGGGACATTTCATGGAACATATAGTGGCGATTTAACCGGCAACGTAAATGCTACTAGTGGCACGAGCCAATTCACGAACTTAGTTGTAAACGGTACGTTGAACATGGATTCGTCCACTACAGCTACCATTACCAATTTATCTACTCCGGTAAATTCGAATGATGCGGCAACTAAAGGCTATGTAGATAGTGAGATTGCAGGATTGGTTGATTCTGCGCCAGGTACCCTAGATACCTTAAATGAACTTGCGGCTGCCCTAGATGATGACCCAAATTTTGCGGCATCAGTCGCCAGTTCTATTGGTACCAAACTGGCTTTAACTGGAGGAAGTGTTACCGGTGTAATTAATATGGGTGGCAATACCATCGATAATGTTGGTAGCGCATCGACAGTTTCGCAGGTAGTAAACAAAGGGCAAATGGAAACCCAAGATGCTCTTAAACTGAGTCTAACAGGTGGTACCATGGGTGGCGATATCGCTATGGGCGGTAATCGCATAACTGGTATAAACGAAACTCCAACGGCATCGAGCCACGCTACAAGCAAAGCCTATGTAGATGACATATTAGGAAGTGCAACATCAGCGGCAAGTAGTCAAGCAGCGGCAACTATATCAGCGGCATCTGCGGAGTTATCTGCTCTTGCGGCGGCATCGTCTCAAACGGTAGCAATAACGCAAGCAAGCAATGCGGCAAACTCGGCATCAGCGGCAGAGGCTCATCTGGATAGTTTCCAGGATATATATCTGGGAAGTGCATCGAGCGATCCCAGTACCGATTTGGATGGAGATGCTTTGACAGATGGAAGTTTATATTTTAATACAACTCAGAATAAACTGAAGGTGTTCTCAACGTCATCAGGAGGTTTTAATGATGCGGCATTCGATGTGGGAACCGCAGTAACTTCTTTTTCTATACAAGGTGGAGCGGCACAAACCGGAGCAGTAACACTTACCACCGCAAACATCACAACTCTCGCCTCAAACACGTTCGAACCAAAAGGTGAATCAACAACACAGGCCGTTGCTATGGCCTTAGTATTCGGAGGATAAAAAAATGGCATTAGTCGGTCAACCAATCGAGATCGGTACAGCATCTACTACGTTGATGACTGTGCCTGCAACATTAGAAGCATCATTGCACAGTTTATTAATATCAAACCCTACTGGTGGGAATTTAGATGTAACGTTATCGTATTTTGATTCCAGTACATCTTCTGAACTAAGTTTACTTACTCAGACTGTTACCGGAGATACAACCTTAAAAGCGTTTGATGCTCCGATTAATATGGCGGCAGGAGATAAAGTCAATGCTTCTGCATCAGGAACAGGATTAGTTGCCCTTGTAAGTAGGTTTGAAAATAGTTCGACTCCCGCTGAGGTTGGATTCAACGCAGCCGGAAATTGGACATCCACAACCACGTTTGGACTTAATTCAGTAGTGTACTTAGAAAGCGATGGAAACAGTTATTTATCCAGAGTTGCTAGTAACCTAAATAATAATCCCTCGACGTCAAATGCAGAGTGGCAGATATTTGGTGCGAAGGGAACAACAGGGGAATTAACTGCGGCAGGCACAGCAACACTCACAAATAAAACTTTCGGTGATGCAACAACATTTAATTCTACAGTATCAGATCAAGATGGTGATTTAAGAGATATACCGAAATCGGGAAGTACAAAAGCCGGAGCATACACATTAGCAGTTAGTGATGTTGGCAATCACGTTTTATACAATTCTTCTGCGGCAAACTTTACAATTCCTGCCACAACATTTGCTGAGGGAGATATTATCAGCATCGTTTCATTAGACTCAAAAACGGCAACTGTGAGTAGTGCTATTACTAACGGGATGTTTGTTGCCGGGAGTATATCTGCAACTGCTACTGCGGCCATAGGTGCAAATGGTATTGCTTCAGTGTTTTTTGTCAGCGCAGGGCATGTAATTTTAACTGGAAATGTTTCGTAAGGAAAAACAATGATTGGAAGTCACCAACTTTTAATGACGAATTTTACAACAGAAGAAGCTCAAACTGTTGTACAAACCATCAATGCTACTGGAAGTTTTACCGCTCCTGCTGACGTAACTTCTATTTCTCTATTATTAGTAGGTGCAGGTGGAGCAGGCAAAGGGTCTAGAGGAGGTGGCGGAGGCGGTGGTGGTCTTGTCTTTTATGAAACTTTGGCTGTCACAGCGGGGCAAACATATACTTGTACAGTAGGTACTGGTGGTACTGGTAATGGGGGCGATACTTCTTTTACAAAATCAGGTTTTCCTGCCTTAGTCGTAGCAAAAGGAGGAGGACAAGGAGGAACAACGGTAGGTAGTGGATCCGTAGGTGGTTCTGGAGGGGGAGGAGGAGCCACGGCACTTCGTGGAACTTCAAATCAAACTACTACAGATAGCAATAGACCAAGTGCAGGAACCGTGGGTTTTGGAAACGGAGGTGGAGCAGGTGGTTTAGGATCAGGCGAGTACGGAGCAGGAGGCGGTGGAGGTGCTAGTCAAGAAGGAAATGCAGGAACTACTTTAATAGGTGGTGATGGCGGAGATGGGAAAGAAATAAATATAACAGGTACATTTTACGCAGGTGGTGGAGGAGGTGGGCAAGATACTCCGCCAAATGATGTTAACTCTGTTGGTCAAGGAGGCCAAGGGGGTGGAGGCAGAGCAGGGTACGGAGATACTTCTGCTTCTGGTAATCGTGATGGAGTAGATGGCACTGATAACTTAGGTGGCGGCGGAGGTGGAGGAGCCGGGTTCGCTTCTCTTGCGGGAGGAGGAGGAGATGGAGGTGATGGTGTGATAATAGTTAAATATACGTCAAGTCTTTAGGTAAAAATTTATGAAATATTATTTTGCAAAATTAGATTCAAATAGTAATGTTACTGCCGTTCATGTTGTAGCACATGATAATTGTTTAGATTCTGATGGTAGTGCATCAGAAACAGTTGGAATTAATTTTTTAAATAATTTATTTGGAACTTCTGACACATATAAACAAACATGGAAAGAACGCAAACCTGATAGTCGTGAAAGAGCGCATAGAAAAAACTTTGCAGAAGTTGATGGAACGTACCATGTTGATATTGATGCTTTCAGTCCTCCAAAGCCATATCCAAGTTGGACGTTAGATGATACTGCAAACTGGCAAGCACCTTCAGCTATGCCTACTGATGGCAATGTGTATAACTGGGATGAAGATAATCAAACATGGATTAATCTTAGTGGTGCTAGTGCAGGTGGATGATGGATACAAATGAATTAGACAAAAGACTTTCAACGCATGAGGCAGTTTGTTCTGAGAGATGGCGTGAAGCAATTTTTAGAATCAAACGCCTAGAGGTAATTTTAATCGGTGCGTTTGGCTCAATAATTATGATCTTATTAACAATCATCTTTAAATTACAATAATGGTTATACAAAATGATAGATCCAATTACGGCTATTTCGGCAGCCTCATCCGCTTTCGCGCTCGCAAAGAAGGCAGTAAGTGTCGGCTCCGATATAGAAAATATGATGGGGCATCTGGGGCGTTGGGCTAAAAACATTGAGGATGCCAAAGAATATTTAAGTCAGGAAAAAGAATACGGCAGTAGCAAACCAAAAGTTTTAAAGAAGTTACAAAAGTCTGCAACGCAAGAAGCGTTAGATTCCATTGTTTTAGAAAACAAAATCAAAGAGCAGGAAAAAATTTTAAGAGAATTTTTTACCCAAAATTGGACAGCAGATTGGGGAGGCATCCAGGGATATCGAAAATTTTTAAAAATTAGGAGGCAGGTAAAAGAATCCCGAAAAAAAGAGTTATACAACAAAATGAGACGCAGAAAGGACTTTCTCTATAAAACAAAAATGGGAACGGCTCTTGTTGTGTTATCGGGATTGCTAATTTATTTAACCTGGTTCCTTGTTGATGCAGTAATTGAGAGCAGCAAATGACTTTTCTGTTTGCAACCTGGTTCGCAACGATAGTTCCTAATCGCGATCAGTATTGGTGCAAATTACAATGGATGGAAAGACAGTTGTGTATTTATCGTTGTTGGAATGAAAAGAAAGCATTCGACTGGTTTGAGAAAAGACCAGAAAAAGGATGCAAGATCAAAAAAATGTTTTATACCACTTAGAGGAAATCTATGTTAAATCTCATCGGTTCTTTACTACCGGTCGGTGAAAAACTAATCGACAAATTAATTCCTGACCCGCAAGCAAAACAAAAGGCTTTAAAAGAATTAAAGCAAATGGAGCAAACTGGCGAACTTGCTAAATTATCTGCCGAGCATGCAAACACTGCGTCAGCTAGGGAAAGAGAAATTAAGGTTGCAACTTCTGAGTTTGCACCTTTTATTAATAAAATTATTGTTCCATGCCTAGCAATCTTAATTGTTCTTTTGACATTTGGAATGATGACTGCAATTCTTTTCCTAGATATAACAGAGGGCAAAAGTTACGAAATCGCTTTATATATCCTCGGGTTACTCTCTGGAGCGTTGATGAGTTGCATCAACTATTACTTCGGCAGTTCTACCGGCTCAAAGGAAAAGAGCAGGGAACTACAGGAAATCATGGAAAAGAAAGAACCACGCGTATGAATTACGGAGCGTATTTTTCTGAAAAAGAATTTATCTGCTCGCATACCGGTAAAGTAGCAATGGACCAGAACTTCTTAGATCGTCTAAATGAACTAAGAGGACTATATGGAAAGAGTTTGCGAGTAACCTCTGGTTATAGAGATGTTACCCATCCAATAGAAGCCAGAAAGAAAACACCTGGTGCCCATACAACCGGACAAGCGGCAGATTTAGCAGTTAGAGGAGCAGATGCCTACAAACTCTTAGAAATCGCACTAAGTCTTAAATTCTCAGGAATCGGAGTTGCCCAAAAGGGTGCTGCCAGATTCATTCACCTCGATACTCTTATCACTACCGGCACGAGACCGCGGCCAACTGTTTGGTCTTATTAATTGTGCCCGTAATTGTGTCTCAATGAGTGTATAATGAACATAAATGAGTGGTAAGGTAAAATTTAAGTATTTGATTTATCGGGGTTATTTTTTACTAAATATAGGTGGCTAGAACTTTCACGGTGGGTACAGGGGTTCGAATCCCCTTGGGGACGCCATCTTTCGGCACTATTTACAGATTGTGCCCGTAATGTGCCCGAATCGGTCGGTTTTTTCAAGCGGTTTGTTGCCTCTCTCAAACTAGATGGTGCCAGATGTGCATAACGCATTACCATCGTCAAACTAGACCATCCTCCCAACTCTTTCAACTCAGCTAAAGACATTCCATTTTGTAATCCCCAACTCGCAAATGTATGGCGCAAATCGTGCCAACGAAACTCCTTTATTCCTGCTTTGTCGAGTGCCTTTTGAAACGGTCGTTTTGGATTAATGATTGGCTCTCCGGATGGTTGCGGAAAACAATACACCTTACTTTTACCAGAACACTCTTTTAAGATTTCTAATGCCCAATCACTCAAAGGAATAATGAGTTGTTTTTTATTCTTGCTCTCATCAGACCAAACAACGACATTTTTTGATCGTCTGTTTACCTCACTCCACTTTAAATTTAAAACGTTATTTCTTCTTAGTCCAGTTGCCAATGAGAACGCCACTGCGGGCCTCAAATAATCCGGTAATACCTTTTCTAATCGTAGCCATTCACTTTGCGACAAGAACCGCATACGGGTTTGCTGTATAGGTTTTTTGTATAAAATAGGTAGCGGATTTCTATATTTCTGGGCAGACAACCGAGCCGCTGCCATTACCACGGTTACATATCGATTAAACGTGGGATTGCTTACTTCTAAATGCTCCTCCAGGTATTTATTGTTTACCTCGTGAACTGGGACGTCTTTGTACGAGTTTAGAAACTTCTGGACAATAGCACGATCAGTATCAATTCTTTTTGCCTTGATTTGCCGCATCTCATACCAATCCGAAAGGCAAGCAAATAACGTGCGTTTTGCACTACTTAACTCTTCTAATTCTTTTAAAAACTCTACAGCTAGTTGATTGGCTTTGCGTTTGGACTTTGTTCCAAGACTTTTTCTAATCTTTTCCTGGCGATAGAAAACTGAGATCCAGAACGTGCCATTTCGTTGATAGATGTGCATAAATTTGCATACTCCACGAGTTGAGAAACCAAAAAACCATACTCTTTTCCAACCTTAAAACCCACCTTACCCTGACGGGCCAGAGATCGCAAGGTATTAGGCGAACATCTCAAAAACTCTGCGGCCTCAGAAAGAGTTAGGCTAGTATCTTGCGGTGTTCTTATCATCTTTTTTCTTCTCACATATATAAATTTTCTCTCCAACTCTTATGAGGGGAAGTTTTTGCCTCTCAAAAAAAGTCAAAGGGCGTGTAATTTCTTTCAAGTTAAATCGTTCTTCTATTCCCATTTGTCGTACCCTCCAGATGGAACGTGGTCCCAATTATCAAAATAGTCATCATCATCCCGTTTTTCTTTCTTTATTTTTGTAACGTTTTGAACTGGTTTTTCTTCCGTTTTAAAAAGCATCCCACACTTTTTGCAACGCCTTCTTCTTCGAACGATTCCAACGGCAGCGCGTGTATCAAGCGTTTCACTTTTTGCGTTGCAACTGGGACAGTTCACTTTTTTCCTCTTCGATCACTAGGCGATTTAAATACCATCTGGCTTTTTTTAAATCCTCTATCCAATTGGATTTTTTGCGAGATAGATACTTCATAACACTGCCTAATAAATATCCTTTAAATTCTTCTTTGGACATTTTCGCCTCAATTACGTCGATGGTTTCAATCCCTCCGGATTTGTAGTAATCAGGATTGATTGGGTCTTTAGAATGGTGGGGCATCGTCGTTTCTTGCGTAGTCGTTTTGTCTGTTTCCATTCCCATCTCCATTATTTTTTTTCTTTGGCGTAAATAACCCAAACCAACCTTCACTGTTTATCGGAACAACATCGAGTTTTAAACTGAAACCTTTGTCGTTCTCAATAACTTTTCCGCAAGTAACATACTTCTTTTTTTCTTGCCCTGTATTTGGGTCTTGATAAGTACCCGTTACAGCTACTACGTCATATTTGACTTTACCCATATTACTTCCCCCTTGAGTTGTGTTCTTCTTTCCATTGAAAATTTCTGAACATACACTTTGCATCTAAAACCTCTGGTGCATTTTCAATCTCCAAAATGCCTTGATAAAATTCTTGCGCTTGTAAGTATCCTGCTTGATAGGCGGCCTTCCATAGATCGTGTGTTTCATTCATGTTTATGTGATGAAACAACCAAACCAAAGAACCACCTGCAATGAAGACAAGCATTTTGATTAGCAAGGCAATTCTTTCGCTAGGACTTCATAATGCACCTCATCAAATATACTTTCTCGCATTGTGAAGAAATCGTTCTGCGCAACTTCATTAAATAGACGAGAGTAAAATGCTTTGTAATCGTTATTCAATTTGTATTCCAAATCGTTATCGATTTCGATTGCAAGTTCCCATCGCATGCGCTCCCAAATTGCCGCCACTCCAAAATGCGGTTTTTTCCTTGAGACTTGTACTGCTAAACGGTGAAAAATCTCCCAAACAATCGGGTTGCTTTTATGAAACTCAATACAATTCTCAATCAATATGCCTGCTTTAAAACCCAGATTCGTTGGGTCGTAATATTGTCGATTGGCATGCAATTGAAATAGTTGCTTTTCAATTTCTTTTGGTGAACCTTTGATTGCATAACTAAGCATCCATCACTCCTAACTTTGTTAGTTGGTCTTCCATCTCATCTACTTCTGCTAAAAATTCCGTTACATCTTTTTCTAACTCTTCTCTCTCTTTGGCAGTAGGCTCGAATCGCACTACAAAGAGTTCGATATCTTCTCCTACTCTGGGGTCAAAACTTACAAAGTCGCACCATGTTCTCCCCGTACAAACGAGTTGAGCAATCATCTGGTTTCTGTGAGTGGTTGGGACTTTGCCTGCAAGTAACCATTCAATATGCGTTGTAGAGTTCGGGCATTTAATTTCTATAAGTCCGTCTTTGTCTACAAGTCCATCAGGGGATGCGCCAAAATTCTCTATGGTGGGGTGGAGTACAAAGCCTACTTGTGCTACTCCACTATCCTTATTACGCAATTGATAGGCCATTCTGCCAAAGTGTTCATTCTCTGTTCCCCACTCCATAGACGGAGAAACAAAAGTTTCTACAGGCATTTTTGTACGTCTTTCGGTAACTAATCGAATAGCGTAGGTTTTTTTTCTTGCGCCTTTAGAACGCATATCGTCAGCCTTAGATGCAGTGCCTTTGCCTAACCGTTGCTCATACCATTCCGGTGATCTTTGGATAGATTCTGCTATGGGTGTTTTTGAAGGCTCCATCAGAACTGCCTCGCATGATTTTCAACAATCTGTTTTTTACGAGCCTGAGCCTTGTCGATGATATTTTTTGTGGTGTCCTTTGTTTGTTGCGTAATTGGTTGATCTAAATTCATTTGATCTAATAAATCATGGTCAGTTAAACCCAAAGCACTAACCCAAAGATATCTTCGAGCATAAGTTACCGAGGCTCCTATTGATTGCATAGGGGAGCCACCTTTTAACATTGAATAATCAATTGGTATGGAAAATGTAACTGTGCTGCCGCTATGGGCATCTATGAGGGTTAAACTCGCTTCTTCTTTTCCAAACGTTTCTTGATATGACAAGTTATGCTCATAAGCCAATTTAATTACAAAGGGTAAAAAATCGGATAATTGATAATAATCAAAGTTTTGAAATTTATTACTGCCGGTTTGTTTTGGATTTAGCTCAACTAGCTTTTGCCTCATATTTGCTAGTATCTGGTGTACTTTTAAATTTATTGCGTTCATATATTCCTCCAGTTTAATAAATTCATCAATAAAAGTTAAGATTTATTT
>CAACVD010000358.1_pt1 | contig 21978 bp, 18 predicted proteins | sample 2381771 | NCBI WGS metagenome assembly CAACVD01 (sample SAMEA5211965, study PRJEB30684) | marine metagenome | biome: Marine; feature: Epipelagic; material: Water | collected 2015-10-15 | depth 15 m | reverse complement strand
AGCCGCGCAGGACGGGACCTGACCCGCAGGCTCTCCTTAACCCCAGACCACAGCCTAATAACCCAACCAGTGCTTTTGTAGTTAAAACTACAAACGGTATTCGTTACTTGGGCGACGGCAATTGGGCCACAGCCGGGGTGGCAGAGTTACCGTCAGAAATTGATGCCACCGACGCTTTAACCGGCGCAGTGGGTTCAGTCACGGTGACAGCCTCATGAGTTTTACTTACGCAGAGCTAAAACAAGCGATACAAGATTACGCAGAAAACGACGAAACCACGTTCGTTAACAATCTGCCCGTTTTTATTCGTAATGCGGAAGAGCGTATTTTTAAAATGGTGCAACTTACGGACTTCCGGAAGAATGCACTGGGCAACACCACTGCTAGCATTAAATATCTTGACTGCCCGACTGATTTTCTAGCGCCCTTATCGTTGTCTTTAGAAGTATCTGGCAACAAGGTTTTTATTGACTTTAAAGATGTCAATTTCTTGCAAACGTATACTCCTGACAGCACGGTTACTGGAGCGCCTAAATACTACGCGTTGTTTGACCGAGATAATTTTATATTAGCGCCTACGCCCGATGTCGCATATGTAGCAGAACTGCATTATTACTACCGCCCAGATAGTTTGACCAGTTTGGCCGACTCGGGCCAATCGTGGCTTAGTGAAAATGCGCCGTTGGCTATGTTATATGGCAGTCTTTTGGAAGCTTATACTTTTATGAAAGGTGAGCCAGATATGATCGCTTTGTACACGCAACAGCTTCAGATGGCACTGGCAGGCATGAAACAGTTTGGCGAAAACAAAGAAGTCACGGATCAGTATCGTACTGGAATGCTAATAAGGCCTAAACAATGAACTTTGAAGGAGTTACACTATCACCGGGCATAGTCGAAGTTCAGACTACTCAACATCGTGGTTTCACTCCGGAAGAGGTGGCCGACCGATGCTTAAACAAACTTCTTAGCGTTTCTGATACGGCACTACCCGTTATCAGGGATCAAGCGATAGCTTACAAGGAGCATATGCGAGCGGTTATTGTGTTTTATATGAAAGAAGCCGTTCAAAGCGACAGAACCACTGTTAACAACGCTTTGCTGGATGCAGGGCACAAAGATTTGGCCGAAATGATCAGGAGACTTTGATATGGCTTTTAGCGGAAACTTCATGTGCACGTCATTCAAGCAGGAACTGCTTACTGGCGCTCACAATTTTACTAACAGTAGTGGGGATACCTTTAAGTTGGCAATGTACACCAACAGTGCCTCCTTCGATGCGTCCACCACGGATTACACCACCAGCAACGAGGTAAGCGGCACGGGTTATTCGGCTGGCGGCGGCACGCTGACCAATGTTACTCCTACCACGTCAGGGACAACGGCACTGACTGACTTTGCCGACTTGACCTTTGGTTCTTCGACCATCACGGCCCGTGGCGCGTTAATTTATAACACCACCACTGGCAGTGGGTCGGGCACGACTGATTCAGTTGTTGTGCTGGACTTTGGTGCTGACAAGGCATCTAGTGCTGGCGACTTTACCATTGTGTTCCCAACCCCCGACGCATCTAACGCTATTATCCGGATTGCATAATCATGGCTTTGGTCGTTGCTGATCGCGTAAAAGAAACAACTACCACGACAGGCACGGGAGCGATTACGCTTGCGGGGGCGGCGGCGAACTTCGTTACCTTCTCCTCCGTGCTGTCTAACGGTGACACCACCTACTACGCCATCGTGGATGATGCAAATACCGACTTTGAAGTTGGTCTTGGCACATACGCAACCAGCGGAAACACGCTTACCAGAACGACTGTGTTGGCAAGCACAAACTCCGGATCTGCTGTTAATTTGTCAGCAGGTAGCAAGGAAGTGTTTATCACTTACCCTGCTGGAAAATCCGTATATCTGAACGGCTCTGGTCAGTTGGTTATTGGCGGCACGGCAGTGACAGCGACTGCCGCAGAGCTTAACTACGTTGACGGCGTCACATCAAACATTCAAACGCAGATCGACAATATTAGTCCAAGCCCAACTTTAACCGCTACGGCATCAGGAGCATTAGCAAACGGTGACACGGTTATTGTAAATAGCAACGGCACTGTTAGCGCGGTTGCTGGCTCTAGCGTTACACAAGCTATTGGCTCAGAGGCTGTTTTTGAAAGCGCTTCAACTGAGTACATCTCGTCTGCTTACGAGGCTAATGCTCAAAAAATTGTTGTGGCTTATACAGACAGTGGCAACTCTAGTTACGGCACAGCCGTTGTAGGAACAGTAAGCGGCACATCGATTACTTTTGGCACTCCCGTAGTGTACCGAAGCGCGGGAGGTAGTTATGAAGCAATCGCTTATGACGCTAATGCTCAAAAAGTAGTTATTGGTTACAAGGATAGTGGCAATTCTAATTATGGAACCGCTATTGTCGGAACTGTTAGTGGCACGTCAATTAGCTTTGGAACTGCTGTAGTTTTTAAAAGCCGGACCACTGATGAAGTTTCAATTACTTACGACACTGGCGCACAAAAAGTATTGATTGCTTATAGGCAATTATTTAACTATTACGGTGAAGCGATTGTTGGAACCGTTAGCGGCACATCAATCAGCTTTGGTAGTGAAGCCGCTTTTAACAGTGGCAACAGTACTTATATTTCGTCTGCTTATGATTCAAATGCGGGAAGCCACGTAATAGTTTATAAGGATGAGAGTAATAGTAATTACGGCACTGCTGTTGTTGCAACTGTTAGTGGCACATCGGTTAGCTTTGGCTCTGAAACAGTATTTAAGAGTGCGCGGATTGATGATAATGGGGTTGCTTACGATTCCAACGCTCAAAAGGTCGTTATAGCTTGGAGAGACTACAGTAATTCTTTTTATGGTACTTCTCTTGTCGGGACTGTTAGCGGTACAGGTATTACTTTTGGTACTGCCGTAGTTTTTGAAACCGCGCGAACTGACTCTGTTTCTGTTGTTTATGATCCCACTGCCCAAAAAACAGTTATAGGCTGGAGAGACGCCGGAAACGCTAGCCACGGCAAGCTTGTTAATGGAACCGTAAGCGGCACATCAATTAGTTTTGATTCCTCCTTTACATTTCATAGTGCTGAAACTCAATATATTTCAACGTCTTATGACTCCAATGCCGGGAAGGTTGTTATAGCTTATAGGGATGGTGGAAATAGTGATTATGGAACTGCGGCTGTATATACAACTCCATATAGCTCTACAAACCTAACATCGGAAAACTACATCGGCATTTCTAATGCGGCTTATGCTGATGCGGCAACAGCTACCATTCAGATCGTGGGTTCTGTAGACGACGCACAAAGCGGTCTTACAGCAGGCCAACAATACTTTGTACAAGGAGGCGGCTCACTTGGTTTAACTGCTGATAATCCAAGTGTTGTTGCTGGAACAGCCGTATCAGCCACCAAAATTATCGTTAAGGGGTAAAGCGTGAAAACTATTGTAGAAACCGCGACGGGATTGTCAAAATATCTGCTTGATGACAGTGTGACGATTGCTGTTAATTCTAATCATATTGTTGTGGGTGATCCGCCTGAGTTTATTGTTGCAGATTTAAACTCTGATAATGCGACAGTTTATGAAAATCTGGCTAACACTCGCTCTGATTGGGTCGGAAACAAATACACGTTTGACGGCACCACATGGACGCAAAACCCCGAATGGGTTGAGCCAGAATAGTTAACCGGAGAAGACAATGGCACTTGTCCTTAAAGACAGAGTAAAAGAAACAACCACCACTACCGGCACAGGAGCGATATCGCTGGGCGGTGCCGTGACGAACTTCCAAGCGTTTTCGGCTGTGCTGTCTAATGGGGACACCACCTACTACGCAATCGTGGACACGGACAACACGGCATTTGAGGTGGGGCTAGGCACGTATGCCAGTAGTGGCAACACGCTGACAAGAACGACCGTACTGGAAAGCTCAAACAGTGGCTCGGCGGTTAATTTTGGCGCTGGCAGTAAAAATATATTTATTGCCTACCCTGCCGAAAAGGCCGTCTATGAAGAGTCTGACGGCTCCGTTCTGATAGAGAACCTTGAGCTAAATGCCAACGCCATCAAGTCAACGGACACCAACGGCAACATCCAACTGTTCCCAAACGGCACCGGCTTTACTGAGTTATATGGAAACACCAACGCGGGCACTATCCGGTTTAATTGCGAAAGCAATTCGCATGGAGTTACCGTTCAAGGCCCAGCGCACAGCGCGGCGGCAACCTACACGGTTAAGCTACCCGACACGTTGGGACTCACTCAAGCGTCAGGAATTGTTACGTCAGATGCTAACGGTGTTGTGAGCTTTGATAACGGCACGATTGAAGAGGTCACAACTGTTACCTCTAGCTCTAACGCCGCCACCATTAACTTGCGTGACGGCAACCTGTTTGAGCATGACCTAACAGAAAATGTCACCTACACGTTCAGCAACCCCGCCGCTTCGGGCAGGGCTTCTGCCTTTATACTCAAGGTCATTCAAGATAGCTCTGCTAGGACAATTACTTGGCCGGGGAGCGTTGATTGGCCAGCGGCGACAGCACCAACCCTAACGGCAACCAACAACGGCGTTGATGTGTTTGTGTTTTTTACAATTGACGGCGGAACGACTTATTATGGATTCGTTGCTGGGCAGGCGTTAGGCTAATGAGTAATGCGGCTAACAAGCTAATACAGGCGGCGGCTGGTAACGCTGGCGAAGCTGTTTACGTTGAGGATGTGTTCTCGACGTTTTTGTACGAAGGCACTGGTTCAAATCAAACCATTACAAACAACATTGACCTTAATGGTGAAGGCGGTCTTGTTTGGCTTAAAGATAGAAACAATGCATATGACCACGCTTTGTATGACACAGAAAGGGGCGTTTACAAGTATTTAGAGTCAAATCAAACTGGAGCAGAAGTTAGTAACACTACGCATCTTAGAGCGTTTAACTCCAATGGCTTCGATATAGGCGTTAATCTACAAATAAACACTTCTGGGTCTGACTACGTCTCTTGGACATTCCGCAAGCAAGAGGGGTTCTTTGATGTTGTAACGTATACGGGTGATGGCGTTGCTGGGCGTACTGTAAACCATAATCTAGGCAGTGTTCCGGGTTTTATGGTTGTAAAAAAACTAAACTCAACTAGTGATTGGACTACTTATCATAGAAGTATGGGAGCTACAAAGTACGCCCCGCTTAATGACACAGACGTCTATAGCACTGGTTCAGCAATTTGGAACAACACAGAACCCACTGCAACACAATTTACAGTTGGTGACAACAGCAGAATGAATGGTAATGGCGACACATTTGTAGCCTACCTATTCGCCCACGACGAACAAGACTTTGGCACAGACAGTGACGAAGCCATTATTAAGTGTGGAAACTATACGGGTAGTGGGTCTACAGGAAAGTTTGTTGATCTAGGGTTTGAGCCGCAGTGGGTATTAGTAAAAAACACAGATGCGGGTACGCCTTGGGTACTTATAGATACTATGCGAGGTATGGTAGTTGACGGTGACGGTGTAAGACTTTTAGCAAATCAAGATGTCGCAGAAGTTAGTAGTGCTAGTTATTTTGCGCCAAGACCAACAGGTATGGAGGTGACACAGCAAAATACCTACGTTAATACCAGCGGCCAGAACTACGTCTACATGGCTATCCGCAGACCCCACAAGCCAGCATCAGAGTTTGCGGCTACTGATCTATATTCCCCCTTGAGCGCACAACCTATAACAGGTGGTATTTTCAACCATACCCATTTAGCTGATTTTTCTTTTTATAAATACACCGCTGGCTCCCAAAACTGGGCCGTGCAAGATAGGCTAAGAGGCCCGAAGGATTTAAGCTCTAATAGCACTGCCGCTGAAAACGGTCTTGTTGGAGGTAACGCATGGGATCGAATGGAAGGTTATATAAACCAAAATCCCGGCGCTGGAAACTATAGCTCTTGGGCATGGAGACGCGCGCCGGGCTACTTTGATGTGGTGACTTATACGGGTACGGGTTCTGCTCATGCTGAGAATCATGGGCTAGGCGTGGTTCCTGAGATGATCTGGGTCAAGGAGAGAAACGGAGCTACAAATTGGAATGTTTACTCCAAGACTTCAGGGGCTACCAAGTATTTACTGTTGAATGCGACTCAGGGAGAGAATACTTGGGCGGGTTACTGGAACGATACAACGCCCACCTCCACTCAGTTTACAGTGGGAACAGACGCTTCCAATAATAGTTCAGGCGACAACTACATAGCCTACCTATTCGCCTCAGTCCCCGGCATATCAAAAGTCGGTAGCTACACCGGAACAGGTAGCGACCTAAACGTAGATTGCGGTTTTAGTGCTGGCGCTAGGTTTGTGCTTATCAAGCGCACCGATGCGACAGGTGATTGGTATGTGTATGATTCTGTGCAAGGTATCGTTGCAGGCAATGACCCCTATCTACTGCTCAACACTACAGCCGCACAAGTCACAGGCACAGATTATATAGACCCTCTGTCTAGTGGTTTCACAGTAACATCATCAGCGCCAACAGGACTTAACGCCTCTAGCGGCACTTATTTGTTTTACGCAATAGCATAGGAAAATCAACTATGTCTGAATACAGAATACGATCAACGGGGGAGGTTAAAACTCAAGGCCAAATCCGAAGAGACAATCCCAATGTGTCATTACCCAAGGTATGGAATGACAACGTAAACGAAACACTTGGTATTGATCCTGTATTGATATCACCAGCACCGGCTCCGTCTGCCGACTTTAAAATAGTTGTACGCAACGGCGTAGAGCAGGACGCTAACGGCAATTGGGTGCAAGCTTGGACAGAGCGTGAGATGTTTGCTGAGTATACGGACGATGACGGCAACACTGTCACTGTGCAGGCTCAGAAGGACGCCAAGACTGCGGCTGACAATGCCTCTTTAGCCGCCACAGAACGCTCTACACGGGACGAACTGTTAAAGGCTACAGACCACTATGGGCTGTCTGATGTAACCATGTCAGCAGATATGGCGACTTACAGGCAGGCTTTGCGTGACGTGCCACAGCAGGAAAATTTCCCCGGCACGATTACATGGCCCACAAAACCTGAGTAAGCAATAAATGGACCCCCTGTCACTGGTAGCGATGGCCTCGACCACCTTCAAGGGGTTGCAGGTACTGGTCAGTAAAGGAGCCGAAATAGAGCATGTCGCTCAGAAGCTGGGCCACTGGTACACGCTGGTATCGGACATTAATCAGGCCGAGCGCGAGGCGGAAAAGCCACCCCTCTTCAAAAAGATGTTTGACGGCGCTTCCGTTGAAGAGCAAGCGCTTAACGCCGTAATTGCCAAAAAAAAGATAGAAGAGCAAGAAAAACAGATTCGCGAGTTGATCACTTGGGCATACGGCGTTGAAACACACAAAGAGATGATGCAGATGCGCCGCGATATCAAGGCAAAACGCGAGCGTATTATTTATAAGCAACGCAGACGGCAACAATTTATGCTTGACGTGTCAGCAGTAATCATGGGTTTGATTGTTGCTGGCGGCATTATTTATTTCACCATCAACCTGATTCAATCATTGAGGAGCGTATAATGCGTAAGTTACTTGCACTTTCTATCGTTTTTTCATCTTTTGTCTCCGCCCAGACGGTCATCAACTACGAGGACGGCTCAACGTACACGCTAGTGGGTGATGAGCAGATTTATATTGCCGCAGGATCGTCTGCACTGCACAAAAAGAAAGACTACAGCAACGGGGATGTTTATTTCACCACCCAAAGCCCTTGGAGCAAGCGTGATTATGTTTCGGAGCCAGAAGACGAATTTGCTGTTGGCTCGCACGGGTGGTGCAAAGCGTACATCCCGTGGAGCGAGGGCTACTCATTTAACATGCAGACATGGCAGCGCTATTGCGACACCAACGGCGATGGCCAGTACGACGAAAATGATTTGGGCTGGGAAGGCTAACTAGCATTTATCCGCTGGTGGAGGTGGTAATGAATCAGATAGAGGTCAAGATCGACCAAAGGGCGGACAAGTAGTAAGCCATGTTTGGCTCCAGTAGCTTTTCCGCATCCTCTTTTAGCCAGAGTCCGCTAGGCCCGACTGTTGTCGTAACGGGCGTATCCGCAAAGGGCGCGGTCCCTGTTGCTGTTGAGGAGCATGGCGGCGCAATTACGGAAAATTCTTTTGCCGAAGCGCCTTTTGCATCAGAAAACAGCACTCCATTCTTCATAACCGTTAACACAGATGGAAGCATCTCTGTAACGGGACTACAAGCCACAGCTCAGACAAGTGGCGTTGTATTTAATGAGTCTGTCAGCGTCACTGGATTAGCCGCTACAGCGGCAGTCGGAACTGCAATTGCATCCTTGCCTGACGTGGTCGCCGTCACCGGCGTTTCTGCCACAGGCATTGTTGGCGGTAACAATGCAGAGCTAGGCGGCTCGCTGTTTGGCGGACTGTCTTTTGCTGAAGAGCCTTTTGCAGGGCTTGCTGATGACGTTAACAGTACAATTGACGTTACGACGGGCGTCAACGCCTCTGTCACAGGCGTAGAAGGCACCGGCACGGTAGGTAGCGTTGCGATCAATGCCGCCGCAAATGCTCCTGTTACGGGCGTATCTGCCAGTGCCGGAGAGGGCAGTGTTAGCGTTATTGGCAACGCTAACGTCAATGTAACTGGTCTTGGGGGGACCGGAACTCCCGGTAGTGTCACTGTTGTCGAGGGAGCCGGAGTTAATGCGGCAGTTACTAGTCCACGATTACGAGGAAACGTGGGAGTTGTCACTGCGGTTGGAGAAATTAGCGTCCTTCTCACAGGCGTAGAAGCAACGGGGCAAGTCGGACAAATTGGTCAGTTGTCGTGGAACAACATTGCGCCTAATCAAAATGCAAATTGGGTCGAAATAGCGGCGTAGCGAGGAAATCATGCCTAGTACATATACAACAAACCTTGGTATCGAAAAGATTGCTACAGGTGAGCAGTCGGGTACTTGGGGCGGCACAACCAACACCAACTTCGATCTAATAGATGGCGCTATAAATGGTGTCATTTCTATTAATGTGGCTTCGGCAGGTAGTTCGGGATCACCAAACAGCCTACCCATAACGGACGGTTCCGTATCAAACGGACGAAATAAATTCATTGAATTCACCGATGGCGGTGACTTGGGGGCCAACGCCTATTTTCAATTGACCCCCAACAACGCAGAAAAAATCGTTCACATTCGCAACTCGTTAAGCGGAAGCAGGTCATTGTTTTTGTTTCAAGGGACGTATAACGCGTCCAACGATTTTGAAGTCCCTGCGGGCAAAGACGTTGTTTTAAAGTTTGATGGTGGTGGTGCTGGCGCAACAGTTACGCAAGTGTTCGTAAACCTTTTTGCCACCGCTTTTACGGGGCCTTTGACGGGCAATGTAACCGGTGCTATCACGGGCAATGTAACGGGTAACGTAACGGGTAACGTAACGGGTAACGTAACCGGCGATGTAACGGGCAATGTCACAGGCAATGTCACAGGCAATATAACCTCTAGCGGATCAAGCTCTTTTAGCAACATTGACGTTAATGGCGGCTCAATTGATGGGACGCCAATTGGCGCAAATTCAGTTTCAACCGGTCAATTTAGCACTTTAAACAGCACGGGAACTGCGACACTTTCGACCGTTGACATTGCGGCAGGAGAAATTGACGGCACAAACATAGGCGCAAGCTCTGCCGCAACGGGCGCTTTTAGCACGTTATCGGCCACTGGAACGGCCACCTTGGCCACTGTAGACATCAATGCGGGTGCGATAGATGGCACCAACATTGGCGCGGCTACCCCCGGAACCGGGGTCTTCTCGGCACTTACCACCACAGGGGATAGCCTGACCATACAAACTACGCAAACCCCCGCAAGTGCCACGGCCACCGGAACAACAGGTGAGATCGCTTGGGACTCTAATTACATTTATGTGTGTGTTTCTTCTAACACATGGAAGCGCGTAGCGATTGACACGTGGAGCTAAACCATGCCGTTAACGAAGCTCCAATTTAGACCGGGCGTAAATCGCGAAACGACTTCCTACACTAACGAAGGCGGTTGGTTTGACGGCGACAAAATACGTTTTCGGTTTGGTGTCCCAGAAAAAATAGGCGGTTGGGAGCGCGCTACGCAGAACACTTTTTTAGGTACTTGTCGAGCTATGAAGCCGTTTGTCGCGCTTGACGGCTCACAATACATGGGCCTTGGAACAAACCTTAAATATTACATTGAAGAGGGCGGCGCGTACTACGACATTACGCCTATTCGCGCCACCACGTCGGCGGGGGATGTAACGTTTAGCGCGACTAATGGGTCCGCCACGCTCACTGTTTCAGACACGGCTCACGGAGCAGTGGCTGAAGATTTTGTCACTTTTTCTGGGGCGGTGTCGCTTGGCGGCAACATTACGGCGACTGTTTTAAATCAAGAATATCAAATTAGTGGTGTCATTAATGACAACAGTTACACCGTTGTGGCAAAAGACACGTCTGGGGCGTCTGTTGACGCTAACAGTAGCGATACGGGCAACGGCGGTAGCTCTATAGTTGGCGCATATCAAATCAATACCGGTCTAGACACCTCGGTAAGCGGCACGGGCTGGGGTGTGGGCACGTGGGGTCGAGAAGGCTGGGGCGATGCGGACGCGGCGGGAGGAACAACCACGGTCCTTCGTATTTGGACGCATGACAATTTTGGCGAAGATCTTATTATTAATGTCCGAGATGCGGGAATTTACTATTGGGACAAAACCACAGGCCTTTCTGCACGGGCCGTGGAGCTATCTAACTTGTCTGGTGCCGATGCTACGACGCCTACGATAGCCAAACAGGTGCTGGTGTCAGACCGAGACAGGCACATCATTGCTTTTGGCTGTGACCCCGAAAACAGTATTGGAGTACAGGACCCCCTATTGATCCGGTTTAGCGCCCAAGAAAGCCCGACAACGTGGCAGTCTTTGCCTAACAACACGGCAGGCGACTTACGCATTGGTTCGGGTTCAGGGATTATTGCGGCAGTAGAGACACGACAGCAAATTCTTGTTTTTACTGATGTTTCACTACACGCAATGCAGTTTTTGGGACCGCCCTTTACCTTCGGCATCAACATGGTTTCGGAGAACGTCTCCATAATATCGCCCTTGGCCGCGATTGCTCATGATGATGTTGTGTACTGGATGGGCTTTGAAGAGTTTTACGCCTACGCCGGTCAAGTTCAAAGGCTCCCCTGTTCGGTTCGATCCTATGTTTTTGATGACTTTAACCGTGAGCAGAAAGAAAAAGTGTTTGCGGCGCTCAACTCATCATATAGCGAGGTATGGTGGTTTTACCCGTCATCTGCTTCAAGTGAGGTGGATCGCTATGTCGTGTTTAACTATCAAGAACAGGCTTGGTATTACGGCACCCTGACGCGTACTGCATGGGTGGATCGGGGCATAAATGATTTTCCGATTGCCACTTTTACAGACGGAAGGCAGTATTTACATGAAATTGGTTTAGACGATGGGACCACGGTTCCAGACTCACCTATTACGGCATATGTAGAATCCAGCCAGATCGACATTGGAGAGGGCGAGCAGTTTGCCTTTATTCGTCGAATTGTGCCTGATGTCACGTTTGAAAACTCTACGGCCACGTCGCCCACTGTGACGTTTACCACAAAAGTGCGTAATTTTCCGGGCGGCAACTATCTGCATTCAGATGCCGCTAACACCACGCGAACTGCGACGACTCCAGTAGAGCAGTTCACAGATCAAATTCATTTACGTTTGCGGGGCAGAAGTTTTGCCTTGCGAATAAGCTCTGATGAATCACAAGTGCAGTGGCGCTTGGGGTCACCGAGGCTTGACATACGACCGGATGGCCGCAGATGAGTGGCCGCCGCCTTGTTTTACCGCAGTTTCCAACGGCACCGCTGTCTTACGACCCAAAGTATATGGCCGAGGTGGTACGCTCGTTTTCCGTGTTTCTGGAGTTGTTTAACAACCCCGGCGATGCACGGCACACGGAACTGACTTTGACGAACCTGCAAGAGAATGATTACAACCTAGAGACGGGCGCTATTTTTCAGCAGGACGGAAATTTAAAAATTGTTATTGCCTACAAGCCTCATCCGGCGGGTGTGACCGGTACAACAGGCGTAGGATCAGTCACTGTATCGACCCCATAGAGGGGGTTTGATACAATACAACCTTATTATGGGATAGTTATATGACTACCGCCGCGCTACCACAAAGCCAAGAGCCTTACGAGGTCCCCAATGGGGGCCTTGCGTCGTTTTTGACCGCAACGGTTGGGGATTGGTCCGATGAAGCCCTGAACGCGGATAATTACTATGACATTGTAAAACCTACTGCGGATCAGTTAGCGGCCTTTGGTCGCGAAGAAGATGATCGCATAGCGCACGTTGCTACGGGCGAGACAGTCATACCCATGGCGGTATTTGAAGAAGACCCTGCGCTAAAAGAAGTTTTGTTTGCTCGTATGCGAGACATGGGCATTGACCCAGAGCGTTATGTCGTAGGTAACGAGCTAAACAGCATTAACCCTGTCACGGGCCAGCCTGAGTTTTTCCTGAAGAAGATATTCAAAGGCATCAAGAAGGCCGTAAAAGGCGTTGTTAAAGTCTTTAAGAAGGTTGCCCCGATTGTTCTTTCTATCGGTTTGGCGATGACGCCCCTTGGTCCAATTGCTGGCGCGGCGTTAGGTTCTGGCTTGGGTACGCTGATTCAGGGTGGTGACCTAAAAGACGCGTTTAAATCAGCGTTAATTGGCGGCGCAATGGGTGGCATTAGTTCAGGCATTGGTAGTGTTATGAAAGGCGGCGAATTTATGGCGGGCGTAAAGAGCGGGCTTCCGTCGGGGCTTGGTGGGGGCGTCAATCCTACATTGCCTTCGGTAGAAGAGCTAGCATCTAAAGTGACGGAAGCAACGCCGGTAGTAGACAAAACGCTTGCAGAGCAAGTTGTATCCGAGGCGGCGGCAGTTCCTCCAGCGGCCCCAACGGGGGCACCGGGGGCACCGGGCACTATAAACACAACTGGTCCGGTTAATCTGCTTCCCGGCCCAGTTCCCGGTGCGGCGGAAGCAGAGCTTGCTATGCGGGCAAAAACAGCGGCAGGCGGAATTCCTCAAAGTGCCACTATGGCTGGCTATCAAGGGACACCGCTTGCAGACGACGCCGTATCTTCTGCACTGGGCATTGAACCCACCGTTCCAAAAGAAACGGTGATGTCTGCTTCTACTGCAACGGGTACGGGCAGTGCTTCAACGCCCACCACGGGCATCCCTATAACAGGCGTTCAAGATATTACTGCGGCGGTTAGACAAGCCGCAGATCCGGGCTTCTTTGCCTCTATGAAAGAGTTTTTTACTACGGGTAATTTAGACGCTTTGAAACAAGCGTTTCTGCCGGGCACAAAGCCAGAAGTAATTTTAGAAAAGCTTAAAGATGCAGGGTTTAATGTGTCTGAAAAAGTGGCCGCCGACATTGCCGCAGAATTGGCACCGAAAGCTTTGCGTAGCTACGGCCCCCTAGCGGCGGCGGGACTCGGTATCATGGGCCTGACCGGTGGTTTTGAGCAACCTGAAATGGAACCTTTAGAAGGCATGTTCGGGGGCCTGACCGGCAGAGATTTAATCAACATGTACCCCGATAGATTTAGAATAGCTCAACCGGGGGAAAGCTATCAACCGATTGCCGTGGCAAAGGGCGGGGACATCCAATCTTTCCCTCGTAGAGATGGTCCTATATATGGCCCCGGAACAGAGACTTCGGATGACATTCCTGCGATGTTGTCCGATGGAGAATTTGTAATGACTGCAAAAGCCGTCCGAGGTGCCGGTAACGGTAGTCGCCAAGACGGAATGCGCCGAATGTACGACATGATGCGTACCTTTGAGAGGAGCGCCTAACGTGGCTACTGAAAAAACAATTCAGCAGGTTCAAGAAAACCCTCAAATTGAAGCGTATCGAATAAGTCTTCTCGACGCTGTCACTCAGTTCATGAATCAGAACTTGGCGGGTATGCCCCCTAGTCCTTATACCCCGCCGGGATACCAAGTAGCGGGGCTTACTCCGCTTCAGCAAGAAGCCGCCATGATGGCACGGCGTGGTATCGGTGGTTATCAACCCTATATGCAGGCCGGTTTGGATACGCTACGCCGTGGCGAAGCTTATACAGAGGATTATGGTTTTGGGGGCTTGCAGGAAGCATTGGGTGCTACCCGAGAGGGCCAAAAAGTCCTGTCACAAGCCGCGCAAATTGCCGCACAACAACGCGCACAGCCTTATGCGTATCAAGAGGCCGCCAGCAGAGGTTTAGCGCGGTCTGCCGATATGTCCCGAGAGGCCGCTCAGTTTGGGTACGGCGCATTGGGCGGCACAGGTCGTCAGTACGATCCGGCTAACGTCGGTTTATACATGAACCCCTTTGAAGATCAGGTGGTTCAGCAGGCCATGGCCGACATTGATCGCGGCAGTCAACTGCAAAGGCAACAGTTAGGCGCACAGGCCGTCGCTACAGGAGCTTTTGGTGGTTCTCGGCAGGCCGTGGCAGAGCAGGAAATGAACCGTAACTTAGCGGAGCAGAAAGCACGGACCGCGAGCCAGCTTCGTCTGGCCGGTTATGGTCAGGCTAGTCAGCAGGCGCAACAGTCCTTTGAAGAGGCACAACGACGACGCCAGCAGGCGGCACAGCTTTACGGAAATATTGGCCAGCAGGCGGCAAACACAGCTTTGACGGCCTCACAGGCGGGCGGTCAGTTGGGACTTCAATATGGCCAGTTGGGTCAGGCAGACGTTAACCAGTTAATAAATCTGGGCCAAACAAGCGCCCAGATTGGTCAAGGGGTTGGTTCCTTGGCGCAAACTGGCGGTCAGTTGGGCGCTCAACTGGGTCAAATGGGCATCCAACAGGCCGGTTTGGGTCAGTTGGGTCAGCAACTTAACCTTGGCGATGTTAAGACTATTGAGGCATTGGGTGCGCGGGATCAGGCGCTACAGCAAGCTGTTTTAGATGCTCAACGCCAAAGCAACCTGCAATTGTATCAGTTGCCTTTCCAGCAATATTCGTTCTTGAGCGACATTTATAAAGGAACACCATCTTCGCAACAGATTACGCAGATGAGTCAAACGCAAGACCCGTCCACCTTCCAGCAGATTGCGGGTCTAGGTATTGCAGGACTTAGCGCCGCAGGCGGTGCCAAAGCAATGGGAATGTTTTAATGAGCGTACTAAATAGACCGTTATTTCGACAGATGGGTGGCCCCGCGCAACCTATGCCGCAGGACATGGCTCCCGCACCACCCTCACTGCAAAACATGCCCCCCGACATGGCCATGCAGGCCCAAGCCGTGGAAAAAGCGGAGCTAAATGCTCGTTCTGCCGGTGAAAAATTAGGCGCTGAATACGCGCAAAACATGATGGCGGGGATTGACGGCGCTCAGTCTACAGAAGACCTTATCAACGCGTTACGCGGCAACGACAGGCCCTTGGATGCTAGACGCGAAGAGCTTGCCGGATATGTCGGTCAGGGAGACGCAAACCAGACACCAGAGTCTGTTCTCGCGATGGTCCAACCGGTCATCATGATGACGGAAGAGGGGGCCATGGACAGCGGGATTGGTGCTCTGGTTCAACAAATTGCGGGCGACGTGGAAATGACCACGGCTGACGGCGCTCCTACCGATATGGGCATGGGCGTGGGTAGTTTGATGGCCGCAGGAGCGCAGGAGGCTCCCGCCCCACAAAATTTTAGACAAGGCGGTGCTGTTCAAAAGTTTCAAACAGGTGGTGCCGCCACGTCTATCATGAGTCTTTTGGACAATGATTTTGATTTTGGCACAGAGGTAAAAACTCAGTACGAATCTTTGTTACCTATTTTTCAAGGCATCGTTGACGAAGAAGGCCGCGCTCAAGAACAGGCAGAGCGTGAGGAATTTGACAGGGCGCAGGCGTTGCTTTCTGTAGCAAGGGGCGGCTTACGTCTAGCGGCAGGTGATTCACGCGTAGGCGGCTCTTTTGCGTCTCAGCTTGGTGCGGCGTTTGAGCCTACCGCTGGAGAGATCGCGGCCCTCGGGGCACAAGCACAGGATCGTAGAGATACTATTCGGGCGCAAGATCAGCAACTGCGGCTTGGTGCGCTTCAGGCAGGCATTGGTCAAGCCGGTGCTGAACAAACCCTTGATTTAAAAAGGAGCGTAGCGGCATTAGATGCTTTGCTTGGACCACAGAGCGGGACAATAGAAGAAGTAACGCTTAAATATCCCGACGGTAGGACAGAAACACTTAACTTGAGAATGGATTTTCCTCGATACAAAAAAGCTATTGACGAAGAAAACGCGTTAGTAATTAACCCTGAAGACGATAGTAAATACGGATCGGGTGTAACTGGACAAGCTTTAAACCGACTCAGTAGGCCAGATAACTTAGTGAACTTGGTAAAAGGCATACAAGGAGATAGATCTGAGGCTTCTTTAACTGCTCTAAACGATTTGGCTCAAATACAAGAATTTGACCCGCAGACAGGTCGGGCGCTCAACACCGTGCCTGTTCACTTACAGCCTTTTGTTCGGCTGATAAATGATGAGGTTGCATTAAAGAACTTCCAAGAGCAATCCGCAGAACAAATTTCTACTTTTAACCAAGAGTATGAACAGCTAGCAACAGACATTGCAAATGAAGAGAAAGACCCGTCTGAGTTGTACAAATACATAGATGCTCGAATAGCTACAATTGCTAGTTTAGACATGGAATCGGCAACAGGTTTACCGTCCGGTATCCTTAATTTTGCAGAATCTGGCGCTCAACAGTTGGGGGATCTTTTCGGTGCCATTGGGGCAAATGACCTTGTGGGTGAAGGATTTAGTGATGTTGATCAAGCACGACGAGTACTTGATTCTGTATTTCAGACAGTAGATCGTTGGGTAGCAAGCGCACCTAATGAAAATCGCTTACTAGCCGCTCAATATGAAAACCTTAAAAACCAACTGCCGAAAAACTCCATGTTTGAAACAGACGCGGCGGCGTTAGGTTCAATAGAAAATTATAGAGATTTGATAAGTACTGATTTAGAGCAATTGCGAATACTTATTAAAGACGCGCAGTTACAGAAGCCTAGTGATTTAGGACGGTTTAGGTATAGGTTGATGCAAGCATACAACCTTAGAGAGTTGTTAAATGCTCTAGCCGTTAATTATAAATATGGCCCCGGAGGAAAAAACATACCTAGCGAATTTACCGTAACTAAGCAGGGCTTAGATACTTATTTGAGCGATAGCCCCGTCATTCAAGGTTTACCGCCTTCTGCTCTTACGGCACCAGATACGGTAACTTTGCCGGACCTTGACCAATACTTCCAAACTCCCGGCGGAGAGGGCTAATTGTGGCAGAAAATCAGGGACCGTTAGACGTTTTGCAGGATACGGCAAATCCACAGCCGCCCATGCAGGTGTTTAATATTGGCGCGGCACTGCGGGACCAAGTGCCCTTAAACGTCATTAACAAAGAATTAGCCACTCGTAAAAACTTTGACTATGACGCCGCGTTTAGGGACTTGACACAATTCCGTAAAAACGAGTTGCTTCAAGGCGGCCTTTCTGAGCAAAACATTCTTGACGAAGATTTGGCTCTTTTTGCAGACGAAATATTGCTTGAAAAGCTGAGTGATGGGGCTTATGCCCGTGAAGCAGATCCTAAACAACGGGGCATGATGCAAGCTATGCTTGTGGATGTGCCCGCAGGCGCAGGTTTTATTAAAGGTGCTGTAGAGGGATTTAAAAGAACCCCCGGCCCAATCCCCGTAAAATTAGGCGGAGCGGGTCTTGGAGCTATAGGTTTAAGCACGGCGGGCTACACTCCGGGGGAAATATTTCTTCGTGGTGATCCTACAGGACTTACCGATTACGAAGGCATTTATCCTTCCGAGCCGTTGCCGTCACAAAGAGCAGAGATAGAGGCGGCAAGAACCTACACGGGAACTTTATTGTCTTTACTGACAGCAGGGGCTGTTGTTAAGCAGGGGGTGGTTGATCTTGGCGCGGATTCTATAGCGCGTAACATTGAAAACATGGGACCCGGACTAAAACAAAGCTTTAGTAAGCTGGGCGAAAAAATTGTTCGTGGGACAGAACGCCTATCCGAGGCGGTGGCTAGACCTTTTGCCGCGCCTACCACAAAAGCCGAAACTGCGGGAGCTATTGCAAAAGCAAGCGTTTTATCTGCCGCGCCTGCCGCTGGGGCATATCTTGCGGAAACGGCAGACCCGTACAACCCCATCACTCGCGTTAGTGCCGAAGTTGGCTTTAGCGCCGTTCCTACGCAAAGAATTGCTACATTTGTGACCGATAAAACTGCCGGTACTTTGCTACGAACACTTAGAAATATTTTCTCAAAATCCGGAAGAGAAGACTCTGCCAGCAAGCAAATTATAGCTTCGTTAGAAGCACTTGACGCCAAGTACGCAGACGTTGAATTTGATAGAGAAACGTTTTTAGCGGATCTTGATCAAGTTTTAGAAAATTCTCCTTTAGAAGACTTGGTAGCACGGGTAAATGCTCAATTACCGGAAGAGCGCCAGCGATTAATTGTGCCCCCCTTGACGCTCGCTCAAAGAACAGCCGGAGCAAGGAAAACTGTCGGTGAAGGCACGACAAAAGAAATAAACCCGTTAATTGGCCTTGAGGCTCTTGATCGCGGTCTGCGAAAAACAAATACGGGAACGGGGAGTTACGGGGAGCTTTCTAATCAGCTTTACGCCGACTTCCAGTTGTTTGCGGGTCGTTTGATGGACGAATTATTGCTTCAGGCACAAGGTGATCCAAGAGCTTTGGCAGAAGCGGCACAAATACAAGAAGCTATTTTTTCCACGGCCATCCTTCACAGATTGGAGGCGGCAAAAGAAGCGGCAATTGAACGATCTCAAGCAGTTCAAACACCGATGCGTAGAAAGACTCAAAGCGAATTAATGGTTACTTATGTTGATCAGGCTTTAGATGACGTAAGCGAAGCTACGGATATGCTATATGACCGCGCAAAGGAGCGGTTATCCGGTGAAAATATTCAGCCAACGTTTACCTTGGAAGCCATCAGAGAACTTCAGGATAATGGTGTTACATCATTTACACCGATTGTATCTGAGATACTTCGTGTCGTTAGCCCAGATGCTTCAAATTTAGAGGCGGATTTAAACCGACTTCGCTCCGTTGAAGATGAAGCTTTCACCAATTTATCGCGCCTTCAATTTCAAGCCAGATCTTATCTGAACACTTTGCCCCCTCGGGTGGAGGAGGGGTTACAACCTCTTTTAAACCGCATAGAGGGCCTTCCTCCAGAAGAACAAATTCCACTTTTAAGGCAAGAATTGGGAGAAGTAACACGTCCTAGCGTAACGCAAACTCGGGACGTAAAGGGTGAGGCGGCATATATCCGTAAATTGATTCCTGTTGCTACAGCACAAGCCGAGTTTGACAGCATTGCTTCACGCGTAGCGGACGCTCGCTCACGGCTCACGGGCCAAGAGGCCTCAGAGTTATCTTTAGCTCAATTTTTGGATTACAGAAGACGCTTGAGCCGAGCAAACAGAACCACCGTCAATCAAAATCAGGCCGCTGAAAGTTACCACATGAGCGTGGTAGAAGACGCAATTATTCGTGATTTAGAAGCTTTATCTGGCGGTAGCTCATTACTTAATGAAGGCCCCGAAGCATACCAATCTTTTGAGGCTCTTTTACAAAGCCTAGAAGAGCAAGGTCGAGAGGGCGTTCAAGCGGGATTAATTTTACTGCGAAAAGCTAATGCTTTTAACGTAGCAAAGCATGATGTTTTCACCCGTACATTTGTCGGTGATTTACGGCAAAAAGATCCGAAGGGCCGTTTACGGATTAACCCGAAGCTTGCCTTCCAAAAATTGTTTGCGGGTAGCTCCGATGACGTTTCCGAAAGATTCAATGAAATAGAAGACGCCATTAATTGGATAAACACGGGTGGTTTTGATGCCGTGCGTGGAGGTTTAACGGAAGACGAAATTGCTCGCTTTTCTGATTCGGCAATTGCTCGTTTAGGGACGTACCAAGCCGGTAAAAACGATTTACTTAAAGTGTTTTTTAGGTCTGCTATAGATCGTGACCCTAAGTCACCTACATTTAACACGGTCAACCCTAAAGCCGCACAAACATTTTTAAACAAAAACGCAGAAGCTTTAGAGCCCCTTTTTCCAGACGTATTTGACGACATAAGAAGAGCGGTAGATGGACGGCTTGACTTTGATGATTTGTTGGCAGAACAAGCTCGTATCGAACAGGACTTGACTGACCAAACGTTACTATCTAATTTTCGGGGTGTTTTTGATAATGCCGGAAAACGAATTAGAGACATCGTGGGGACACCGCAAGATCCCCTGCAAAATTCTCCTCAAAATTTTCAACAACTGTTGGATGAAGTACGCTCCGCAATGTCTGGACAGTCCGCAGAAATCCGAGACAGAACCAACAAAGCTTTGGTGTATTCAATACTAGACTCAGCGTACCTATACGCGGGCGGACGCAATCCTTCTGAAAAAATCAACTTTCAGAAGTTCCGACAGTATTTGTTTGATCCTTTAGATGGTCGAAAAGGTCCGTCTGTCGCCAAATTACTAGAAGAAAATAACATTATTACAAAAAAATCTTTTGAAGATTATAAGACGCTGATTAACCAATCTGCCGACATTGCTCAAGTCATGCGCGACTATGGTCCACAAGCTGTAGAAAGGTTGCGGGACAAAGCGGCGCTCCTGTCCAACATTGTTATTCGCTCATTGGGCGCTATTGGCGGTAACGTTGCCCTTAATAGATTAAAAGGAATTATCGGAAACGTGCCCGGAGCTTCGATGTCTGTTGCTCAAACAACATCAAATGCGACAGCAGAGCTTGGTTTAAACATGCCTGCTGGTAAAGTGCGGGACATTTACATCCGAGCAATGACAGAACCGGATTTAATGATGGCTTTGCTGTCAAAAATACCAAAAACAGAAAAGAAAGCGGTTGAGTATTTTAGATCTCTCCCGGCAATTTTTTATGCGTCAGGTATACGTGGCGGAGTTGAAGAAATACAACAGACTAAAACGGGAAGAACCCCGGTCAACTACGCAGAAGAGGTTTACCGCGACGTTGTGCCGCAACCTCAACCAAGAACAGATGTTCAACCGCCTCTGGCGGCTTCTGATGCCCTTTGGAATCGTGTACTGCAACAAGAGTCGGGTAACCGGCAAACTGACTCAGAGGGCCGCGTATTGCGCTCTAGGGCTGGAGCAGTTGGCATTTCTCAGGTCATGCCTGCTACCGCCATGGACCCCGGATACGGTGTCCCCAGCATTTTTGAGATGGCCCGTCAAAACGACATCCGTGTAGGAAAAGAGAGCCTTCAAGAAGCAGAACGCCTACTGGGGAATCAAGAGCTTAACGAGAAATTTGGCCGAGCATATTTCGACATGTTGGCGCAAAGATATAAAAACGACCCCGTTAGGCAGTTGATTGCCTATAACGCTGGAATTCGTGTGGCTGACGCATATAACAATGACCCTTCAACACTGCCTCGTGAAACACAGGGGTACATCGCCAATATTTTAGGTGTCGAACAACAACCCGTGAGGCAAGCGGCGGCTCCCGCACCACAGCGGCCCATAGCACAAGCCGCGCCTCCTGCGCCACCAGCACCGGCACCGGCTCCCGTCAGCCCTCAGTCATTACAGCGGGCCGCACAGGTGTTGGGTCCGCAGGATGAAATAGGTATGCTGGCGTCAGAGATGCTGATGAGGCAAAGACCGACTTAAATCAGCCAGTTCTTTGCCGATTCGCCTAAAACGTCGCCCGCAATATTTATTTTGTCACGCAAAGCGGTTAAAATCTTTTCGTCAATCGTTCCCGGACTGACCAGATCAACGTAAGTCACGTTGTCCTTCTGGCCTATCCTGTGTGCGC
>CAACVD010000357.1_pt1 | contig 21982 bp, 32 predicted proteins | sample 2381771 | NCBI WGS metagenome assembly CAACVD01 (sample SAMEA5211965, study PRJEB30684) | marine metagenome | biome: Marine; feature: Epipelagic; material: Water | collected 2015-10-15 | depth 15 m | reverse complement strand
AAATTACCAAATGAATTTATATCAGAATTTTTTTCCACGCCCAGGGACTCCTAGGGGTCTTTTACTACCGATTCCCGCAACTTGCAACTTGGGTTAGTTGGTCAAATGAAAAAACACGTGAATAAATCTACCCAACCTGGGTGGGTGGGTGGGTGCGGCCGCCCGATTTTTTTGTCAGGGGGGTCGGGGGTCGATGATTTGACGCTGCCCGAACCGATTCGACCAAGTAACCCCAGGAATGTAGCATAGTGTATTATACTGTTGCGTAATGTGTTTTATTCGTGTATTCTGATTAAGTATTAAACAGAAAGAAAGGAACTTAATACAATGTTAAATTATTTAAATGTAGAACGAGGACATGACAACGAATTAGAAATCTTTAAAAAGGATTATGAAGTCATGGAGCAAGTCGCCAAGGAAGCAAAGAAAACAATGCTAGAAATAGAAGCGATGGCAATAGAACGAGGACTAGCGAAGCGCAAGCCCTACGGAATAGCTTCAAATAAAATGCCAAGCTATACATTATTCATGAAAGCATTCGGAGAGGATGCAGAAGACGCATTTACAGAAATTAGAAATATCCTTTACACTTTCTTCCTTGAAAAAGATAAGTATAAAACAAGTGCGGGCATTTTAAGAAAGCGCACCCAAAAACAAGCGCAAGAGAAAGTTCTTCAAGAAACAGTAAGAAACGCACCAACAAAATTGAATTGGATCGGATCATGAATGAGGAATTAAGACAATTTATCGGGGCGAGCATTGTTATGCTCGCCATGATTTTAATCATTTATTTATCTTATACAATTTTTGGAGGTTATTAAAATGGGTTTCTTTTCATGGCATACAACAGATACGAAATCAGTTGTTTGGAATATACATCAAGAAATGTATCCAACTAGAACCATTTACATGCTAGATAATAAAGGCAACGAATGGGTCGAATCTGAATATGACGGATACGGCATATTTGGAGGTAAAGACTTTTATGAGTTGGTTGCTGAAATGAATGGTTTTGAAAGTGACCGCGACAAGGGAATAGAAATATATTTCGATAGTGATGGAGATTTTATATTCCCTAATCTTGTAACGAAACCTAATATGAAATGGCGGAATACTAAACCGCGTGATCATAATGGTCAGGGGTTTTGGATAGGCTAATTAAAACTATCAAGAAAAGGCGGGGCAACCCGCCTTTTTTTATTTGTTATTTTCGGCTGCTTATGATAGATTTTAAAGGCATTCATAGTTAATGTTCCTTTCAAGAAAGCTAGCCCTAGGGCTAGCTTTTTTAATTTCCAGTCCCGACCCGACCCGACCCGAATTTAATTTAAACTATCCCGACCCGACACTTGCATTAAATACATGATGCTGGTACAATATAGGACACTATGAGAGAGGATAGTTAACTATGAAAAAACCAAACGGATATATAATTTATCAGGGCGCGAGTTTATTAGATGGAAAACCTATTGTAGCAATTGCACAAACAGGCAAATCACAAAACAGTAAAACGGGCGCGATGATACAAACGCAAATTATTAGATCGGATATAGATCCAATAAGCGCATCTAAGACGGGCGCGGATTTCTCGATATGTGGCAATTGCCCACATAGAGGAATTGCACATAACGACCCAAAAAAGAAAACCGCTAAAAATAGATCTTGTTATGTCACTTTAATGCATGCCCCTTTAACTACATATAAGCAATTCAAAAAAAATGCTTATCCCTTATTAAATGGACATAATGACATTGCAGAAATTGCAAGAGATCGTAAAGTAAGGATCGGGACATATGGCGATCCAAGTGCTATTCCATCTTATATTTGGGATTCGCTTTTATCGCTTGCTAGCGGACATACCGCTTATTCGCATCAAGCTAATGTTAAAAATGCGGATTTTAGATCGGATCTGTTTATGCATTCTGCTGACACGTTAGAGGATGCGGATCTAGCTTGGCAAATTGGCTGGCGTACGTTTAGAGTTATTAGAAATCTAAATGAATTAAACAAGAATAAAGAGATCTTATGCCCAGCAAGCGAAGAGGCAGGAAAAAAAACATCCTGCATTAAGTGCGGATTATGTGCAGGCACGACCACAAAGTCTAACAAATCCATTGCTATAGTTGCACATGGTAACGGATCTAAATATGTAAAGGAATTATCCTAATGTACACGTACCAATCATTAAAAAATAAAAGCATCCAGTTTGAAACTAAAAAACCAATAGCTAAAATTACACAAAAATTATTGAGTTTAAAGAACGTTAGACAGAAAAGGAAAAAAAATTGAGGCGAAAGCCTCTTTTTTTTGCCCAGCTGTTTCGGCTGCGGATAGCCTAGTCCTCGATACTAGTTCCGCCTGGGTCGGAAAAAACTCCAGTACCGACCCGACCCGAATTAAGAACCCCGATTCCCGACTCCCGAACCTTGCCCCATAATTCATTGTAACTGTTGCCTTTATATAGGCATGGGGCACGAGTCCCGATCTTTGATACAAGACCCGAATCCCGACCCGAAAATAAAAATAGATTGCCGTCCCTAGGGGCTTTAACCAAGATAAAGTTTATGCCCCCATAATGAGAATACGCAGTATTCCAAGCGATTTGCTCTGGCGATAAGTTTACCTTATATCCTTTTGTAACCTTTAATTCAGTCCAAAAGCATAAGCCATCCCACACAAGATGAACATCAGGGACACCACCACCATTTCTGTTTTCTATTCTAGTTGCTAGACATTTCGGAGGCAGATTCTTCTTCACTATGCTCCAAAAGTTTTTCTCCAACATCATTAATCTCCTGATATTCACCTTCTATAAATGCCTGTGGATATTCACGTCTCAACTTTGCCAACCTCAAAGCAATCTCCTCTTTTGACATCTCATCTAATTGGTGGATTTGTTCACGTCTATCAACAGTCAAACCACCTAATGCAGAGCGTATCTTTTCAGCGTTAATAGCAGATGAAAACTGACCAGACTCTTCAGCCCCTTCAGATAAATCTTTTAGACGTTTAAGTTGTCCAATAAGAGTTACACCATATTTTCTTTCACGCTCTTCCCTTAATTCTTCTATATGCTCTATAAGTAAAGGAAATCTTCCATCCAATAATTTATATGCCATTTGATGTGGTGCTTTATCTGTATATCCCGCTTTTCTAGCACACTCAGCATTAGAATAGATTCCTTCAACGTAAAATTTAGCGAAAGTTTTTTGTCTCTCCGTTAGTCCTTTTGGTCTTCCAAGTTTGTTTGGCACACTTGTCTCCTAAATTTGTCACACTTGTCACACTTCTACCTATTTATAACAAGGTTTTCAGCATTTTTGAACTCTTCTATATAGGTGTTTTTACCATATATAGGCAAAGTAGTGTGACAAACGTGACATAACGTGACAAACTTTGGAATTGTAAGGTACTGGAAAAAAACAAAACTTTTATTTTTGTCACACTTGTCACACTTGTCACACTACATTTGAAATTATTTTTTTATTTTTTTTTTTTCAGGAAATAGTCTTATAAGTGTGACAACGTGCCAAGATACATGAGTAATTGTTTTTTATGTTGCATACTGTCCCAGATTAGTGTATTCTGAAAATACCTTAACATTATCCATAGGAGGACAAAAATGGATTCAGTTCAAGAAGCGTGGGGCGTGTTTCCCAAAAGAGCAATCTTAAATATTAATATGGAGTGTTGTAATTGTGGTGGTCATGGTTTCGACATTCAGCCAGATACTCGTGAGGTTATTAATTGTAGTGAGTGTGATGGTTCTGGTTTTTACTTTCAACAGAGATTTGAATTAGGAGATGACTAATGGATAAGAGAGAAGCAGAAAAATTAAGGGGGGAACTTGATAGAGTTCTCAAGTCATTTGATAGTGACTATCAGGCAATAGTTGGACATTGCACTTACGGCACATTTGATGCCAATTTTAAAGTTTCGTTTTCTAAAAAAGGCACTCCAAGCAAGGAAGAGCGTGACTTGGCATATTATTCAGAGCTTGATGATGTAGACCCAACTAGAATTGGTGATTTGCCTGATGGTAAATATTCCATGATAGGTTATAGGGAGAAGGCAAGGAAGAAGCCTTACATTATAAAGAAATTGCCTGATGGTGGTGAGTATGTAATTGACCAATATTTGGCAAGAAAATATTTCGGCAAGCAAGAAGCCCCAACGGAGCAATAAGATGTCTTACATTAACAATGTTTCTTGTGACAAATGTGGAAAGCACGTCAATGAAAGAGATATGGAAATGGTTAAGCATAAAGAGGAGACATTCTTTTTGTGCTTATCTTGCCAAGATATGGATGACGATGATTTAGAAGAAATGTGGTTAGAGCGTTTAATAAATCGGGAACGTACATATGAGAATGCTTGGGCAAAAAATGTTAAAAAAAATGGATTGGAGATTTAAGATGAGTACAAGGGCAGTTTATACATTTCGGGATATCATGAACGATGGGGATCAGTTTCATGTTTACAAGCATTATGATGGATACCCACAAGGTGCAATGCAATGGATCAGGAATGCATTACCATTTGCATGGCAAGCTCCACGATTTGAGCCAAGTGATTTTGCTTGTGCTTTTGTGTGCGGAAACAAAGGCAAAGGGGGTGGGGGTATTTACCTGACCAACCATTGGGCGGATCATGGTGACTTAGATTATCGCTATGAAATTTTCATGGATGGTGAAATCAAAGTGGATATATTTCAGATAGAATATGGCACGATGACAGAACGTTGGAAGAAAATTGATTTTGGTGTTGCTCTTGATGATGAGAGATATTTGGAATTTGCAGAATTTAATATGAGGGTTGGATAATGACTTTTGATGAATGGATGAAAGAATTAAACAAAGTTTTAACGTCTCGTACAGGTGGCATTACTCACGATGATTTACCTGACGCAGATTATCGTGGGTATTTTGATGATGGCATTTCCGTAAGGGATGCCATCAGAGATTTTGTTTGGGACGATTGGGTTGGATTTGAACCTCTACAATATTTATTAGAGGATTATTTGAGCGTTACTGACGAGTCTTGAATAGACGAAACAGGCATTTGTAGTGCCTGTCTGACGCAAGTCTGAAAACAAACATGAAACTGGAGATTAAAAAAATGTTTAAATTTGTTTTTAAAAACGGAGATACCTTGGAAATGAAGGGTATCAAATATCTTGAAGCAAACTCGGAAGAGACTTATTGCTTTAATGCTAATGTCTATCTTAATGGCAAGAAAGTTATTGAGGTCAGCAACGATGGACATGGTGGAGCAAATCGGGAATATCCGACAGAGGCTTTTGGGTATGGTGGTTTAAGAGATATCGAAAAAAGATGTCGTGAGGAAATGCCAAAATGGACGATGGATCACTTTGTTGATCCAGAGAACAAAACCGAACATGATACTACTTTTGAACATTGGTGTTTAAGTCAGGTTGGGGATTGGTTAGACGAGAAGCACTATAAAAGACAATTATCTAATAAGTTGTTTATCGTTGAGAAGAACGAGCCGAATGAAATATATGAGATTAAATTTCTGAATAAACCGAAGAAAATAGAAAAAAGTCATATCGTGTCTGCTCGTGGTTTATACCCAGAAGCGTTGATATTGAATGACATTCCATTAAATGAAGCTATTGCAATCTTTAAAAACGGAGGATTATTAAATGCCTAATTGGTGTCAGAACGTGATTTATGTAAATCATATTGAGTTTAAAATAATAAAGTCCACACTTAACGCACTTGAGGAAAGCCGATTGTGTGATTACATCACCCCATGTCCTGACGTGTTGAAGGATATTCATTCGGGGTATTGCACAATAAATGGTGAGGAACATAGTGTGTGGCGAGTAGATGCTCCACGTGATGCCGATTTTATAACCCAAATGGATGCTGAAAATATTGCTATTCCGATTGAGGAGCAAAGGGAAATTGTCCGAAAACATGGACACGTTAGACCTCTGGATTGGACAAATGCAAATTGGGGCATGAAGTGGGATATTTCAGAGGTTAGTTATCATGGGTTTGGGACTCAGTCCGTTCATAAGGACATAGGATTACATTGCTTTAAGTTTGATACTCCGTGGTGTCCACCCATTCCTATTTTTGAAAAAATGCATAAACTAGGATATGCGTTGTTTGCTGAATACATAGAATATGGTGGTGGATTTTGTGGACAGTTTATAGATGGTAAGGAAATTTATCATAACGAGATTCCAGAGGATTGGTCTGCAAATGAATATCTCAGGGATGAATACGCATGACTTATATTTTAAAGGATTTAACATGGGAAGAGAGGTTGATTCTTGTCAACCTCTTGGATCATTACATTGATTCAAACTTTAGTGAGCGACCAGAATGGGAGCATTTGGATAGGTTTGGTCACGCTCTTGTAGCATATACTAAATTAAGGGATAGCTTAGAGGAGGACAAGAAATGAGAGTGCTTAGTCTATTTGATGGAATGTCATGTGGACGCATTGCTCTTGAGCGGATGGGAATTACTCCATCCGCTTACTACGCAAGCGAAATTGATAAGTATGCGATCCAAGTGGCAAGAGCCAATTATCCTGACACGATACACGTTGGGGACGTGACCGAATTAAAAGAAGCCGACCTCCCGAACATTGATTTATTATTTGGAGGCTCACCATGTCAGGGATTTTCATTTGCGGGGGATCAGCTGGCATTTGATGATCCTCGTTCCCGATTATTTTTTGAGTATGTGCGCTTATTAAAGGCGTTGAAGCCGAAATATTTTTTACTTGAAAACGTAAACATGAAACAGATTTATCAGGATGTGATTAGCGAACAGCTTGGAGTAAAACCGATTAGGCTCAACTCCAACATCGTATCGGCTCAGAACCGAGACAGGTTGTATTGGACAAATATTCCAGTTCGCTCCATCCCAGAAAACAAACACATTTATCTAAAAGATATATTAGAGGATGGTTTCACCGATAGGCAGAAAGCTCATTGTATTGATGCCAACTATTTTAAAGGTGGCAATCTCAGGACATATTTTGAGAAAAGCAGAAGACAGTTAGTATTTGATTTCAATACTCCGAGCGATAGCGGATTGATACTTGCGGGTGAGGCAGATTTAAATGGGCACGATATTATAAAGCGTGTCTATCATCCCGATGGTAAAGCCCCGACACTTTGTTCAAGTCAGGGGGGTAATCAAGAACCGAAGATATTGCAAGTGCCAAGAGGCAAGAATCAAGGTGGCATAAAAGCAAAGGACGGCAAAGTTCCGACCATGAGCGGTTCAGCTTGGGAGCATAATAATTTTGTTGTGTATGGTGGTTCATTTAGGGGACGCTATCGTGTTGATGGTGTGCGGCAGGATCATAAAATGAAAGTATCGGGCATGACAGAACAAGAATTGGAGTTGCGAGAAGATGGCAAGTCCAATTCACTAACCACAGTTGAGAAGGATAATGTAGCGGTAAACGTTGATGAATTGATGTGGAGAAAGCTCACACCCATCGAGTGCGAGCGATTGCAAACAGTTCCTGACAATTACACGGCTCATGTATCTAACACCCAACGCTATCGAATGTTAGGCAATGGGTGGACTGTGGATATGATATGTCACTTATTGAAAGGATTAAAATGAAAAGATTTGAATGTGTGATTGACCTTCCTTGGGTTAGCCCTGTTAGGGAGGCTCATAATAAAGAAGAGTTTATTGAAAATATATTAACAGAATACAACAACGCATTAGATGGACTTGTTGAAATAACACGAGGTGATATTCGTGAAGTAAAATGCCAAGATAACGAGGAGGAGTATGAATAGCATGTTTACAGAGCAAGAACTTAAAAATAAATTATCAATTATATGGGATGCCTTACATGGTTTCCGTGAGGATTGTATTCCAGAAGGTGAAGAAATGTATGATGAACAATGGAATGAAATCTGTGAATCAATGGCAAACATCACCGAAGAGTTAGGATTAGACCCTTCAGAAGATTAGGAGACATGACATGACATGGAAGCGTTGTACTGTATGCGGAGAGAGGGCTGACGCATTAGAAAATAATCAGCCCTATTGTTCAAAACATTGGTTTAAATTCTTCACCACAGGAGGACAAAATGGGAAGAGTAAAAAGTTGGTTGATGGATATGGAGGAGGACGCTCAGTATCTAAGCCGAGAGGACTGGATCGAGAAACATGGAGAAACACAACTTGATGTTTATTACGTGTCAAAGGTAATACAGGAGAAATATGAGGAGAAATTGTCTTTAATGAGAAGTCAGGACTATAATGATAATTAAAGCAATGGCACTTGTATGCACAGTATATGCAGGAGGAGAGTCGAAATGTGTTACAGAATTTTATCCTGAAACATTTTCGGATCTTCAGTCCTGTCAACAACAACTTATTTCTTGGCGATTATATGAGTTGCCAAGAAATCAAAAAATCGTTTTAGACGATTGTGTGTTAACTAATGATTAAAAGGAGATTATTAAATGATTAAGAAGTTATTAAAAATGGTTTTTCCAAAATGGTTTCCCGAAGAAACCGTTGTATCAGTAAAGGGCGTTGGGTCCTCTGTTCCCCAACACAAATCTGTAGTAAAAGCCGTTTCGGCTGCCAAAAAGGAGGTAAATAAAAAAAGAGGCAGACCTAGAAAGACAAAGTCTTGATTGAAGCTCTAACTTGCTTGGCTTTAAATATTTATTGGGAAGCCCGAAATCAATCAACGATGGGTCAGGTGGCAGTCGCTCAAGTAACCATAAACCGTGTTATGGATGACAGATTCCCCGACACGGTTTGTGAAGTTGTCATGCAAGGAGAGACATACAGCTGGAATCCCGAAATCCCGATAAGAAACAAGTGTCAGTTCTCGTGGTATTGTGATGGTAAATCAGACACCCCGAAAGATATGGATTCTTGGGAGAAAGCAAGACTTATAGCTTTTGGTACATATGGAAGGCGGGTGTATGATCTTGTTGATGGAGCAACACACTATCATGCTGTTTATGTATTGCCCGATTGGTATCAAAGTAAGCAATATATAACCCGAATAGATGATCATGTGTTTTATAGATGGGAGTCAGAATAAAGATAGCTGTTCGGGTTGTTTCATTATTTCATCGATGTTCTTGTGCATTATTTCTGTAAATTCAATGTCACAAAAATTACCACAGTCAGGGGTCACGATTTTTTGTCGTGCCCCCTCTCTTGGGTGTAACTCATCAAGATAAACCCCTCGAAGGCAGGAGTTCCCGACTTTGCGTTCAGCTTGAGCCATCCGTTCAAAGTAATCAGGAAAATCAACCCGAATTTTATTCCAGTATCCCTTGCCACCTTTTACGCAGCCAATGCAGTTATTGTTGCCGTAACCAAGTTTATACATTTCGGGTCGCTCTATACCAGCCTGTTCAAGGTAGTACAGGCACTCTGGCTTAGTCAGCTTCTTCTCTATTAAAGGAAAGATAGGTTTGGCTTCTGGATATTGTTCTTTAAAACGTATTGCCCGATTTACTTCTTTCTTGGAAAACTCAAACCCGAATACTTGTGCTTCATAGTCCATTTCTTTTTCAATCCGCTGCCGAACACGTTTTTTAAGAACGAGTGTGCATCTAGCTCCTCCAGGACCGTTTACATATTTATCTTTTTCAATAACCTCAAATTGATTGGTATGCTTATGCGACTGCGTCTGCATAATCTCCCGACCATACCATTCTTCACACTCCCGAATAAAACGCTCGTTGTCCGAATGAGAGGTGTCTATTTTAAAGTATATGGGTAAGACCCGATCCTTGCCATATTTATCTATGGCAAGTTTTGTTGCAACGGCACTAGTAACTCCAGCTGACCACCAAGATATAATCATTGTCTACACTTCAACCATTTTTCTCTGCTTCTGGCAGTAAAAGTTGGGTCCTCTCCACGACTAGAGTTTAGATAACTTCTTGTTTGCCTAGTCTTTTGACTGGGTTTAAAATTTATAACCTCATCATTCAAACGTCTAAACTCTTCTCGTAATTGTTCTGTGTTCATGTTTGCTGCTTCATCCAAGTGTACCATTTATTGCTTATCCTTTAACTGCACTACGTTAGCTCTGTTCAAACTTTTTATAAATGTTTCTGCAACTTCTTCACTTAATCCCGAAAGACTTGTTAATTGATCAACCGCTTGTTTTAGATTTATTTTACCTTGTTCATAATGCAGTAAAACATTAATGCTTTTCTTTATCGTGTTATCTTTTTTAACCATTCTCTTGCTTCCTCCCCTAACACTTTTGCTCCTATATCAATTTTACTTCTCAAAGATTTTACAATCTTTTCATCTATAGTGCCTTCACATATAAAATCTATGTAAGTAACTGTATTTTTCTGTCCAAGCCTATGACACCGATCCTCAGACTGTATTCGAGTTTCAAGGTTAAAGTCATTAGCGTAGTAAATAACGGTGTTTGCTGCGGTAAGCGTGAGTCCATATCCAGCAGTTGCAGGATTTGCTACCAAAAAACGAGCATCACCATATTGAAAGTTTTGTATTGCTAACTCCCTATCGTCTTCTGAGGTATCTCCATAATAGGATACCACAGAGTCTTCCCCGAACTTATTAGAAAGTGTGCTATATATTTTTTTTATGTCATATCTAAAGCGTGACCATATTATTACTTTTCCCGAAGTCTCCTCGATACAATCAATTAATGTAGTAAGACGATTCGTGGGAAACTCAACGAGATCTCCTTCATTGGTTGGAAGATGACCACATAGTATTTGTTGAAATCTAAGAAGCTGAGTTATAACTTGCATAGCAGTGACAAGACCACCATCTTGAAGTAACGTCATAGCTTGTGTTGCTATGTCGTTATACATATCTTTTTGGTATGGTGTAAGCTCAATGTCCCTAATGGTGTAAACCTTCTCTGGTAAATCAATACAATCCTTTTTTAAAATACGACTACTAAAATGTTCTATTTTTTTTGTAAGTTCTTCTAAGTTTCTATACCCGACTATATGTTGGAAACTATGAGAACCCATAGTGCGTTTTTGTATGATAGCGTATCTGTTCTGAAAGGCGTAAAACGAATCAAACCCTAAGACGCTTGGTTCAAGAAACTCGCATTGAGAAAATAAATCCAACGGTGATTTAGTCACAGGGGAACCCGTTAGTATTCTTGAATATTTAAACTGTGGTGCTAATTTCAACAATGCTTTTGTTCTAGCAGCTTTAGGGTTTTTTATTGTGGTTGACTCATCTATGGCTATCATTCCCAAAGAACCAAACTTTTTGGCTAACCAATCCCCGACACTCTTGCCTTTTGCTGATGAGAATGCTTCTACATTCATAACAAAAATCTTTACTCCAGGATTGGTTGAAGCAAAGAAAGATTTAAATTCATCTTTATATCTTTTGGTATTGGTGGATTGCCAATAAAATAAATGTTTTCTTATATCATCAGGAAAATGCTGGGGTATTTCTCTATTAACCCAATTCTTATAAACACCCTTTGGCGCGATGATAAGAGCAAAGTTAAGACTTTGTATGTTAGATAAGTACGCAATCGTGTCTATTAAAACTTTTGACTTACCAGTACCCATCTCCATAAAATATGCATAATGGGAAAGAGATAAATTCTTGACCCATGCGTCATATTGGTGGTCATACGGTTTTGTTTTAAATTTATAGTTGACTTCCATGCATACTATCCTTTATGTTGTTTATAGTTGAACGAAATGGTTTCGTCAACAACATTAAAACCTGAAGAGGATGTACTACAATGCAAGAATCAATATTAGACGATGAAATGTTCGCAGACGCAAATACTTTATTAAATGTAGAAGCAGAAGGCGGGAAAAAATTATCAAATCTTGTACGTCAACTAAATAGCATTCAGCAGCAGATTACCGATACTGAAGAACATTTGAAGACGTTGAAATCAGAAAAACAGAAGATATCATTGGAGAACATACCAATGCTCATGGATGAAATGGGTATTGAGCGAATTGATGTTGATGGGGCTACCGTCAAACTCAAGACGTTTGTTTCTGCAAGTATCCCTGCGGAACGGAAGCAAGAGGCTTATAATTGGCTTAGAGAGAACGCACTTGATGACATTATAAAAAATGACATTATAGTTTCGTTTGGTCGTGGGCAAGATAACCAAGCTGGTGATGTTATGTATGATTTGGAGCAAAAAGGTTTTCACCCAGAGCAAAAAACTCACATACATGCAATGACTTTAAAAGCGTTTGTAAAAGAACGTGTTGAAAAAGATTTGCCTTTGGACATGGATTTGTTTGGAGCATTTGTAGCAAGAACTGCTGAAGTTAAAAGGAAAGTATAATGAATAAAGTAGTAAAAAAAGAAGATAATCTGCCCTCCACAGAGCTAATGGAGGAAATGATGGCAACCGCTGGCGAAGGTGCAGTGTTTGAGTCCAATGAATTGCAAATACCTAACATCAGGATTGCACAAAGTACAAGTCCACAACTTAAGAAGAGTGATGCTAAATACATCCCCGAATTAAAACAGGGAGATTTTTTTAACACCGTTACTGGAGAAGTTTGGGACGGAGAGAAGGGTATCGTGGTTGTGCCGTGTCATAGCCAGACAAGTTACCCTGAGTTTATACCAGAGTCGCAAGGTGGAGGATTTGTAGGATTAAGAGAAGTTACAGATCCCGATTTAATTAACTCAAAAAGAGAGGGTGCTAAAGAATACCTTCCTAACGGCAATGAGATTATTAAGACAGATGAGTATTATTGTTTAGTGCTTGGTGAAAACGGTATGTTTCAGCCTGTGATTATAGGTATGAAGACTACCGCATTGTCTGTAAGTAGGGTTTGGAAAACTAGAATTGCATTAAAGAAAGTCGCAGATTCAAAAGGTGTCATGAGAACCCCCGCATTGTTTGCAACAATGTGGAGAATTACTGTTGTTGAAAAATCAAAGACCGTGGATGGGGCTATGCGAACATGGTTTAGTCCACAAGTTGAAGAAGAGGGCCTTGTAACAGACCCGAATCTTTTCCGAGAAGCAAAGGCATTTAGGGAATCGGTTGCGAAAGGTGAGGTTAAAGCTGCACCCGAACAAGAAGCATCTCCTGTCACCGTAAGTGACGCAGATGTGGATGATATACCCTTTTAATGTAGGGGGGAGGTAATCCCTCCCCTTTTTCTTGGAGTTATTAATGGAATTAATTGACCGTTTCTGGACGGCTTTTGAAGGTTCAACAAAAGCGCACGGTCAAACAACGGTAGGGGCGAAAAGAAGAAATGGCAAAACAGAAGCAAAAAGTTTTATTGTCAAAGAGCCTCTTACAAGGGAATTAGTAGAACAACACTTAGAAGGGAAGAAAGGCGTAGGCTCGATACCAATTACAGACCAAAACAAATGTAGGTTCGGTTTGTTAGATATAGATAAGTATCCTGTTGACCATGCCCAAATTCAATCAAAGTGCGACAGTTTAAATATACCGTTTGTTGTTTGTCGTTCAAAGTCAGGAGGTGCCCACCTATTCTTGTTTATGAAGGATTGGGTTAGGGCTGTAGATATGAGAGATTACCTTACAGAATTTTCTGCTGTATTGGGTTACTCAGGTTGTGAGATCTTTCCAAAGCAAGACCAGATTCTTGCTGAGAGAGGAGACGTGGGTAATTTTATTAACCTTCCGTACTTTGATGAGAAGAATACTTTGCGCTATGCCGTTACTGCTAAGAACCAAGACCTTAGTTTGAAGGAATTTCTAGATTTAGTTGATAAAAAGAAAACAACCTTGGATGCTTTATCTAAGATGAAGTTTGAGTCTAAGGAAGAAGAGTTTGAGGGTTTGATACCTTGCATAAAAAATCTTGTTCTAATGGGTATACCACAAGGCATGAGGAATAATGCTATGTTTCATACAGGCATATTCTTGCGTAAGAAGTACCCTGATGGTTGGAAGAAAAAGCTAGAAGAATGGAACACAAAGATTTGTAAACCACCTATGCCAGCTGATGAAGTGGTTCAACTGCAAAAATCCATAGATAAGGATAAGTATGGATACAAATGCAAAGAGGAGCCAATGGCCAGCTATTGTAATAGGGATATGTGCATAAGCATGGAGCATGGAGTTGGTGGCGGTTCATCAATACCCTCGATGGGTGGCTTAACAATATTGAAGTCAGAGCCAAGATTATATTTTTTAGATGTAAATGGAACACGGTTAGAACTATCAACAGAACAATTACAGATGCCACTACAGTTTCAAAGAGCTTGTATGGATCAGATTGATTTTATGCCTCCAGTAACAAAGTCCTCTGATTGGCAAGTTTTGGTTAATGGTTTGATGTCTAATGCTACAACAATTGAAGCATCCCCCGAACTTACTACTACAGGTCAATTTGAGGAGTTATTAGAAACTTTTTGTACAAGCAGAATAAGGGCTAGGTCACCAGAGGAATTACGTATGGGCAAGCCTTGGACAGAAAATGACCTTACATATTTTACCCTTAAAGGGTTACAAGAATTTCTCAAGAATAGGGGGTTTGTTTCATTTAATAGACCACAAATACAAGAGAGATTGAAGCGTCTTAACTTTGGTTCAGAATGTAATGGGTATTACAAGCTGAAAGACGATTCAGGCAAATGGCACAACATCAGGGTTTGGTGGGTGCCAGAATTTGATAACACGGAAATACCAATTCCAAGCAAGGAGACAGAGGATGACATCCCTTTCTGATACATTTTCGGATACGAACTATTTGAAAATAGGAGACTTAACTAAGAAGTTTGGTGTAGCACGAAGTACAATATACAGATGGGTAGAGGCGGGGCACTTTCCTCAACCTATTGTGCTAGGCCCAGAGCAAGATAAATTTAGTGCAAAGAGATGGTTAGAAGAGGACATAACCGAGTGGCTGAAAGCCAGACCTAGGCAGACCTATGAGTCAGACTGAAACATTAATATTCGGTCCTCCAGGGTGTGGTAAAACCCATACTTTGATTAATATTGTCAAACAGGAGTTGGCTAATGGCACACCTCCTGACAGAATTGGCTTTGTTTCGTTCTCAAGAAAATCAATATCAGAGGCAATACTTAGGGCTGGTTCAGAATTAGGGTTAGAGGAAAAGAACCTTCCTTGGTTTAGAACATTGCATTCCATAGGGCATCGATGGCTTGGCTTTGATAAAGAAAAAATAATGGGTTATTATCAGTTTCAAGAGTTTGGGCATGAAGTTGGTATGGTCTTTGACTCAAGTACTGCTGCTCAAATGGAAGATGGTCTTGTGCCTGTTTCTCATAAAGAAGGTAATAAGTATTTAGAAATTATTGCAAGGTCTGCAATGAGGTGTATTACCCTTGAGGATGAGTTTAATTCCAAGAAAAACTATGACATTCATTGGGAGTTTCTTGTTGCTTTAGACAAAGCTTATAAGTCTTACAAAAGAAGAAACGAGAGGCATGATTATACAGACATGGTATCAAAGTTTGTGCTTCAAGGAACTGCGCCAACATTAGATGTACTTATTGTGGATGAAGCGCAAGACTTAACACCACTTCAATGGAAGCAAGTGTCTGTTCTAAAGCAACACGCAGAACGAGTGTGGTATGCGGGGGATGATGACCAATGTATTCACGGATGGAATGGTGTGGATGTTAATTTATTTTTAAAGATATGCCCCAACATACAAATATTAAGTCAAAGTTACAGGGTTCCAAGAAATGTTTTTAAACTAGCCAAGACTCTTACAAACAGAATAGAGGTTCGACAACAAAAGCACTGGAATCCAATGGATCGTGAAGGCGATGTGATATGGCATTCCAACTGGAACGATGTTGATATTGAAGATGGTTCTTGGACTATAATGGGAAGAACCAATAAAATAGTATCAGGCGTAGCCCAACAATTAAAAGACGATGGGTATTTGTTTATAAGAAATGGTAAACTTAGTTTTGATGAGGCTACTCTTAAAGCTATGAAAACATGGAAGGCATTGTCTGAAGGTCGAGAAGTAATTCTTGATGATGTAAAACGGCTTTACAAATTAGTTCCAAAGCGAGGTGATAAGGCGGTGGTTAAGAGAGGGGCATCAGTATCGTTAAATGCAATAGACCCACAAGCAACCTTGTCGTATGAGTTATTAGTTCGCGATCATGGATTGATTGCGGATAAATCTGCTGCATCTGAAGATGTTTGCAACCTGTCTTATGAAGACAGAATTTATCTCGCTTCAATATTAAGAAGAGGCTCTTTGGATCCAAGAATTACAGTTTCAACAATTCACAGAATGAAGGGCGGTGAGGACGATAATGTGATGTTGTTCACAGAGTCGTGTTACCCAGCTGTTTCAAATGTTGATCAAGATGAGGAACATAGAGTTTTTTATACAGGTGTGACAAGGACAAAGCACAACCTTCACATCATCGACAGTGCATCAAAATATAGGTATGAAATATGAAAAAGATAACCAAACTTGAAAATATTAAGAAGTTAATAAGCAAGCACCCAAAAAAGAATAATAAAGAGATAGGTGCTATGGCAAAAGCCAATCCAAACTATGTAGCTAAAATAAGAAGAATTGAAAGAAGATCTAATATTCCTAGGGCACAGTTATCAAAGGAGTTGGAGCCAGGTCTTAATGCTTTGTTTGGTTCTGCATACTTAGACGCATCAGAAGAAGCTAAAGTACTAATGGGTAAGCCAAGACCCAAGAACAGGATTTGGTTTTTAAATGAGGCTGAACTTTTAATTAACGGACCAAGGAAAAATGATTATGGTGAGTCTAGGATAAATCATGAAAGAATAGCAACTATGTGGAGCATTATTTGTAAGACGGAGATAACTCCAGAACAGGTTATTGCTTGTATGATAGGGTTGAAATTAAGTAGACTGTCCGAGAATATAACTAAGAGTGATTCTTGGTTAGACATAATAGGATATGCCGCTCTAGGTGGGGAAATGGTAAATGAAGAAAGAAAGCAGCCAGATTAGTTTCTTGGAGCGTTTGGATTTAGATACAATCGAAGAGGATTGGTTACCTCCAACGGAGTTCCCAGATTTAACTAGGTCAGAATATATAGCGATTGACTTAGAAACCAATGACCCAAACCTAATGCAACTAGGCCCAGGATGGGCTAGGGATGATGGGTTTATTGTTGGTATAGCTATCGCAGCAGGGGACTTTGTTGGGTATTATCCTATCCGTCATGAAGCGGGGGGCAACATACCTCAAAGAAAAGTTATGACGTGGCTTAAAGACCAACTTAATACACCCCACATTCCAAAGATAATGCATAATGCTACTTATGATGCGGGGTGGCTTAGATGGGCTGGTGTTAAGATAGAGGGTAGGATCATAGATACCATGATTGCTGCCCCCTTAATAAACGAAAACAGATTTAGTTACAGCCTTAATAATTTATCCAAGGATTATCTTAACGAAAAGAAAGATGAGAAGACACTACGTGCTGCGGCAGCAGATTATGGTCTTGACCCCAAAGGTGAGATGTGGAGATTACACCCACGTTTTGTAGGAGCATATGCGGAGAAGGATGCTGAACTTACCTTGCGTTTGTGGAACCACTTTCGTGTAGAATTAGAGCAGCAAAGCCTAATGACAGTTTTTGATCTTGAAACAAACTTGATACCAGTTCTTTTAGATATGCGCGAAAAAGGTGTCAGGGTAGATGTTGATGCAGCGGAGAGAACAAAGAAAAATTTAAAAGACTTAAAAGAAGCTGTAACAATGGAGATAGAGCATGACACAGGCATCCGAGTAGAACCTTGGGCTGCTACAAGTGTTGCTAAAGTATTCAAGCATTATAACCTGTACTATGAAACCACTGAGACAAATAATCAGCCGTCCTTTACCAAGTCTTTCTTACAAGCATGTCCACATGAGGTATCCAACAAAATATTAAGATTGCGTGAACTTGATAAAGCAAGCAATACATTTGTGGATAGCATATTAAAGTTTGCTCATAAGGGTCGTATACATTGCGAATTTCACCCATTGCGGTCTGACGATGGTGGGACTGTGACTGGCCGGTTTAGTTCTAGTAATCCTAATTTACAGCAAATTCCAGCTAGGGATCCAGAAATCAAAGCAATGATACGTGGTTTGTTTTTACCTGATGACGGATGCAAATGGGGCAGTTTTGATTATTCCAGTCAAGAGCCAAGGTTATTGGTTCATTATTGCGCGATGCTACCTCCAAATCTTAAACATCATGCAATAGACAGCCTAGTAGATGAGTACCAAAATGGTGACCCAGACTTTCACCAGATGGTAGCTGACATGGCGGGTATAACTCGCAAGAGTGCTAAAACAGTAAACCTTGGTATTATGTACGGCATGGGCAAAGGTAAACTGGCAAACACGTTAGATATTTCAAGCGATGAGGCAACAAGTTTGTTGGACAACTATCATAGGAAGGTGCCCTTCGTTAAGGGTCTTGCTGACCAAGTAGCATTAAGAGCTTCACAAAACGGTAAGATAAGAACCATGTCTGGCAGGCAATGTCGGTTTGAGATGTGGGAGCCAAGAAGTTTTGGGTATAATAAGCCTCTGCCGAGGGAACAGGCAGAGAAAGAATACGGTATGGGTATACGCAGAGCATTTACCTACAAGGCACTGAACAGGCTAATACAAGGCTCCGCAGCCGACCAAACCAAACAGGCAATGGTAGAATGTTATAAAGAAGGGCTAGTGCCTTTACTTACAGTGCATGATGAACTATGCTTTAATGTGGAGTCCGAGAAGCAAGCATCAAGGATAAAAGAGATTATGGAGACATGCTCTGATTTAAAAGTTCCGAGCAAGGTCGATCAAGAGTTGGGTGATAACTGGGGTGAAGTAGGCTAGTTATCGCAAGCTCGCATTCTGTCAACCAAACGCCTTGCACGGTTGGTTACCTGAGTATACCACTTTGAATCAACCATCTCATCGGCTGCAGCAGGCCAGTCCCTTGCATCTACGTTTGCTTTCATGCCCTTGAATTTTGATAGTCTTGGATATCCAAGGTTAAACATCATGTTTGCTATGATTAGTTGTACCTCTTCGGGTAGGTCATTAAAGTCTTTGTAAAGCCTTTGACAATCCTCGAGCGTAACTGTGATATCTAAGTTGAACGCAGACTGAACACGGCTTTGTTCAACTATTGAGCCAACATCTTTGCCATACTCTGGGTCATCTTTGGTAATCAGGTGACCAATTCCCATCGTAGGCAGGCCTAGGTGGTCTAAATAAATCTCGTACTTACAGCCTTCGTCTTCGGCTAATTCTTCTCTTAGTTTGTCTATATTCATCTGGATCTCCCTAGTGATTGAGCCAGTTGCTGAGTAGCAGGACTACTGCCCAATAATATTGGTGATACTTGTGAAGCTGTGCCAGCTGTAGGACTTGTAATTTGTGGTATCTGTGTCATAGCTTGTTGCACAACAGGTTGAAGTTGTTGTCTAGCTTGCTCTGTAATAGGGGCCGCTTCTTCTGCACCTTGATCTACTAGCATTCTAGTTCCTTGCACGGTGGTTGCTGCGGCAATAGCATGTGCTGCTTGTAATCCCTGCCCAAAAGGATCGCCACTCTTAAATTTCCCTGACAGAAACTCTTTAAAGCTGTTCTTTCTTCTAGAAGCCATCATCATCTTAAGAACTTTTGGATTTCTCAAAGCTTTTGACATGAAGGCATATCCAGCTATAGCAGGAAGCGTGGCTAATGGATTAAGAATCAAGCTAACTGAACCTAGTGCTAAAGCAATCTGAGGAGCAGCCAAACCTCCCTTGCCAGCAGTAGATGCATTAGAAACGCTAATCATTGTCTCAGCCATCTGATTTAAACTTTCAGCTGCATTCTTACCAAACATAGCATCCAATGTTTCATCTCCATATGATCTAAACACAGACTGAAACTTATTGCCAAGCCTACCTGATTTAAACGCTTCAACAAAATCATCTGTTAATCGAATATCTCCAGTAGCAGAATCTACGGTTGCACCTACTTGTTTTAAGATGCGCCCCATTGCTGCATCACGTACATTATCCATACGTTCTGGTGGCAAGAAACTTTGAGCTTGTTTTATAGAGCTAGGATTTTTAAACACCGCTTGAGCAATCACTTCTGGGTCACTTGTAGAGTTCAGTGTATTTATTAACACATCTTTATCAACAGCAGCTCTAGTAGCTTGTGCAGCTTGTAAATCTTTTAATGCGTCACCCAATGGCTTACTACGTAATTGAGCAACTACACTAGGGGCAAGATTTGATTTTCCACGCTCAAGAACTGTTAGAATATCATTTACATCCTTTAAATCTTTACCTAATAATTTATCAACAGCAGTGCCTTTTTGTCTAACGTTTGCTACCAATTTAATAGGATCAATTACTTCTTGCCCAGTTGCTTGGTCGATAGTTCTGGATGCACGAAGTTGTTTCTCTAAATACATCCTTGAAAGACCCTGACGAACTTCTTCTGCCATGTCAGAGCCTTTACCTCTAATCGTGGCACGTCCTAATGCCTCTCGTTCTAAACGTGCCGCTTCAGTTTCTACCAACCGTCTAGTTGGATCGTTGGGTGCAAGGTTTTCTACGTCTTTAAGAGCTTGCTCAACGCTCCGTCCACCAATTTGTTGTTGTTTTAAAATCCGAGTGCCAGCGTCCAAGTCTGCAATACCAGCTTCTGCACCAAGTGCCTTATTTGTTGGCACTCCACGAATAGCCTTAAACAGTTGGCCAAGTGCCTCTGGATTATCTTCTTGCACGATCTTGTCAAAGATAAACTTCATATTCATTTGACCGTTTTGCGCTTGTCTTACAATGTCCTGTACTACTACGTTATCAAAACGCTTGACACCTGTTCTATATAACTGATTTGTTCTACGCAACAAACTCAATGCCTCTTGCGCTTCCGCAAAACTTACCCCTTCTAATTCAAAACCTCTGGGTAATCTAGCAGTTGCACCTTCAGGTAAAACCGCTGGATTTCTCATTTGTGATAATTTAATTTCAGCATCAATAAAAGCATCGTTAATGGAAGCCTTTAATGATCCAAGTGCGCCTACATTAACATCATTCATTAATGCAGGATTATATGTTGCATCTGTTAACCCTTTACGTAATCGAGAAACTTCTTTTGGCGTGGCAAAGTCTCCAAGAGCGCGAACTTTTGCGGCAAACCCCGTACTAGCAATGTCAGCAATGCTATCCTCTTCTAATCGTTTTAATTCATCCTTAATACCTTTAGTAGATATTATTTTAGCCCCTCGTAGAGTATCTGTTGTTTTCGTATATAAACGATCAACATCTTCATCAAACACAGCCTTGCGTTGCCTTATCATATCATTTAAATCTTTTGGTACGCTTTTACCGTCTTTTAAATTACGCATGATTTGATCTATCTCATTTCGCACAGCCCCGTCCATTCTAACCTGTGCGTCAGCGAGTGCTTGATCAGATGTTTGGTAAAATTCTCTTATATCTTTTTTAACAATCTCATCAAGATTGTTTATTGCAGAATCATCTGCGATACCCGCAGCACGAACTTGAGCAAGTGCTTCATTCAAGTTGTCTAAGGCAGCTTTTTCATTAGGAAAAATCCCTTCATAGACTGCTTGAAGACGATTTAAGACAGGTCTAAAACTATCTGATGTAGCTCCTGCTATGGTAGGTCTAAACTTTTGGTCTATTAAATTGTTTGCTTTTACTCTTAAAGCCTCGTTAGCTTCACCACCCGGGCCTTTAATAAGTCTTCCAAATATAGCCGAAATGCCTCTGCCAACACCTTCTCCAAGACCACCAAATAAACCCTCTAATGCAGTGTCACGTGCAATTTCACTAGCGGATTGGCGTTGCAACCCTTGTGCTGATTCTATACCCTCATCTAATAGCTTACCTCCTGCCGTAGCTGCAGCAACAAGTAATGTGCCCGGAATAAAACCAACACCAGAAGCAAGAAGCGATGCGCCAATACCCGTGGCAATAGGAAGAGCGGTGGCTCCAGCAAACTCTTTTACATCGTTAAAGGAGAATCCCTCT
>CAACVD010000085.1_pt1 | contig 21985 bp, 35 predicted proteins | sample 2381771 | NCBI WGS metagenome assembly CAACVD01 (sample SAMEA5211965, study PRJEB30684) | marine metagenome | biome: Marine; feature: Epipelagic; material: Water | collected 2015-10-15 | depth 15 m | reverse complement strand
AATATTTCAGAGTTTCATTTAAAAGACACATTAAGATCAGATACAGACTTAATAATTCACCTAGCGGCTTTGGCCGGCATAAGAGAATCATTTGAAAAGGCAGATGAATTTTGGCAAACAAATGTTGAATACACAAAGCGTGTTTTTGATATTGCACAATCTACCAACACAAGAGTAATATACGCATCATCTTCGGCATGTAATAGATGGTTCGGAAATCCTTATGCCATTTCAAAATACGTCAATGAATTTATTGCTCCACCTAATTCTGTTGGCTTGAGATTTTCAACTGTATGGGGACAAGGAGCTCGTGGAGACATGTTGGTGCCACAGATAATGAATCGCACATTGAAATACGCAACTAGACACAAAAGAGATCTAGTGCATGTAAGTGATTTGATATCTGGCATCCAATGCATAATGGATCATCCAGATGAGACTGGAGTATTTGAATTAGGCACAGGCAGAACAGTTGCGGTGGACGAGTTGGTTGCATATAATGGCATAGATGTTCCCATCACTGAGGGATTTGATTATGAAGCACAAGATAATTTGTTGCCGTCACATAGATTAAGAGCATTAGGTTGGGAACCAAAACGTTTCATCATGGATGAAAAGTTGTGAAACAAGTAGATGGTTGGTGGGTGCCAGATGCTGATGACGAATATCATCACAATGATAGAAACAATCATGATCAAAAAATATTTGACGCTATAGACTTACACACTCCTGGTTATGATCATGTTGTGGATGTTGGAGGCAATGTAGGCAAATGGGCAACACATTTTGCTTCCAAATACAAACATGTAACTGTATTTGAACCTGCAGATTATCACATCGAATGTTTTAAACTTAATTGCAAACAATTCAACAATGTGTATCTACATGAATATGGATTATCTAACAGCGCCAGTAAAGGTAAACTGGATGTTTACATCGAAGGGCATTTAGGCAGTACACGAATACTTGATGCTGAAGATGGAGACATTGAGATGCGAACAATGGACAGTCTCAATATATCAAATATAGACGTGCTTAAGATAGATGTTGAGGGAAGAGAGTTACATGTGTTGCAAGGGGCCGAACAAACATTGAAAAGATTATCTCCTTTAATTGTTATAGAACGTTGTGTATTGAATAGCAGTGCCTTTGGGTATGATAAAAAAGCAACACATGATGTGCTAACTTCGTACGGATACAAAAGGATTTACAAACTTACTAGAGATTGTATCTACAAAAAATGAATATTTTAGTAACAGGCTCGTTAGGCTTTGTTGGTTCACATCTTGCAAAAAGATATCATTATCAAGGACATAATGTGATTGGCATTGACAACGGAGTAGGTGGTTACGATGATAATCTTACAGAAGTACAAACATATAAAATAGACTGTTGTGATCAATCCAACTTAGACACACTGTTTGCCAGGAATAAATTTGATCTAGTAATACACGCGGCCTGCACAGCGTATGAAGGCCTATCTGTAGTGTCACCAGTGTTTGTCACACGTAACACTTACGATGCTACTGTGAATGTTGTCTGCACATCCATAAAACATAAAGTTAAAAAATTTGTATACATGAGTTCAATGGCACGGTATGGCAAACAACAACCACCATTCACAGAAGATATGAAACCTGCACCTGAAGATCCATATGGCATTGCAAAAGTAGCTGCTGAAGATACAGTAAAATGTTTGTGTGATGTTAATGGCATCGAATGGTCAATCGCAGTGCCACATAACATATATGGACCACAGCAAGTGTATGATGATCCATTTAGGAATGTTGTATCAATATTTTTACATAGGAACCTTCAAGGCAAGCCTCCAATAATTTATGGAGATGGTGAACAGATGAGATGTTTTTCTTACATAGATGACACACTACAAGTATTTGATGAGATATGTTTTGGATCAAAAAGTTCAGCTGAGACTTTCAACATAGGTCCAGATGAAGACTATGTAACAATCAACACTCTCGCGGAAATGTGTGCAAATGCAACAGGATATAATGGTAAGCCACACTACATGCCAGGACGTCCTAAAGAAGTAAAATACGCAACTTGTTCTTCTGATAAAATAAGAAAATATTTTAATTATGAAACAAAAATAAATCTTGCACAAGGCATCAATAAAACATTAGACTTTATTAAAACAAGAGGCATAAGAAAGTTTAATTATTCTTTACCAATAGAAATTGATAATGAACACACACCAACCACATGGACCAAAAAACTAATATAACAATTTGTTGTCCAACCAGAGGTAGGCCAAAATTTGCACAACGCATGGCCCTTTCAGCATTAGAAACTGCTGATAATCCTAACCAAATCAATATTAAATTTTATCTTAATGACGATGATCCTCACTTAAATGAATATAAACAAATTTTGCAAAATTATGACATTGGCACAGATCAAAGCACAGTGTATAGCTGGAACCAAATAGCAGAAACAAATACTTCTGACTTATACATGTTAGCTGGAGACGACATTCAGTTTTTAACTCCAGGTTGGGATTCAAAATTTATGAATTGTTTTAACATATATCCAGATGGCATTTTTATGATATCATTTGATAATGGCAAAGATAATCTAAAAACTTCGCCACATCCAGTTGTTACAAAACAATGGAGACAGGCCCTGGGTTGGTATTTTCCATTCATGTTTCATCATTGGCACGTTGACACGTACACTAGAGACCTAGCAGAATCAGTAGACAGATATGTTTTTTTTAATGATATCACTATCAAAGCCAAAAAAATCACTAAAGATGATACAGCAAAAAAAGTAAGGACAAAGGGTGTACCTATGCGAGATAAGTTTGTATATGATAAAATGAAGTCCTGTTACTTTAGCCATGATGTCAGTAAATTGCGTAAGGCAATGATATAATATTTGTATGAAGAAGACAGCATTCGTAACTGGTATGACCGGACAAGATGGTCCTTATCTTGCAAAACATTTACTTGAAAATGATTACAAAGTATATGGACTAGTCAAAAGATACTCAAATCCAAATCTTGATAACATTAAATTTTTAGGCATAGAAAAAGACATCGAATTACTGACTGGTGACATTACAGATACTGGACAAATGAATCATTTGTTAAAGTCTTTACAGCCAAACGAGTTTTACAATCTAGCTGCACAAAGTTTTGTTGGCGCAAGTTGGGAACTAAACAGAGTAACAACTGAAGTAAACGCCATGGGCGTTCTTAATATATTAAATGCTATTCATCAAAATTCACCAACAACAAAGTTTTATCAAGCAAGTACATCGGAACTGTATGGCAACAGCATAGTTGATGGCACTCTCAATGAAAACACAAACTTCAGGCCAAGATCACCATATGGGGTATCTAAATTGTATGCCTACTGGATTACAATTAATTTTAGAGAATCTTATTCATTATTCACCACTAACGGCATACTTTTTAATCATGAATCTCCTTTACGTGGCAAAGAATTTGTTACAAGAAAAATAACAGATGGAGTAGCAAAAATAAAATTAGGACTAGAAAAAACAATTACTTTAGGAAACTTAGATGCAAGACGTGATTGGGGTTTTGCTGGAGATTATGTACAAGCAATGCACTTAATGATGCAACAAGATAAGCCAGATGATTATGTAATTTGCACAGGTGTAGCAAATAGTATTAGGCAACTGCTGGACACTGCATTCAAGCATGTAGGCATTGACGATTGGGAATCGCTTGTTGAAACTAATCCAAAATACAAAAGACCTGCAGAGGTGCATGTATTACTTGGTGACAACACCAAAGCTAAAAATAAATTAGGTTGGCAGCCTAAAACTACTTTTGAAGACATGGTAAAGTTAATGGTTGATGAGGATATTAAAAGGAATCAATGAAACAAACATTTTCAGTGGTAACCACATGGGGGTTGCCTCATTGGGATACTCATGCTAAAAGATCAGTTCAAAGTATTATTGATCAATGGCCACAACAAGTTGAAAAATTATTTTATCCTGACGACATAACTCAACAGATAGTAGCTCCTAACACAAATTATTATTCACTGTTGAATGAACAACCAGAATTTTCAACATTTAAAACACGTGCAGGCAGTGATGCTGAAGTAAAGGAAAAAATGAATGTATCAAAAAATGCATATGAATATGATGTGGTGAGATTTGCCCATAAAGTGTTTTCTGTATTAGACGCCGCAGAAAAGTGCACCACAGATCAACTTATATGGTTAGATGCAGATACAGTAACATATAAACCAATAACAATGGAGTGGTTGAATCATATTGCGCCAGAACATTCTTTTACAACTTTTATTGGTAGACCAAAAAAAGGATATTCTGAGTGTGGTTTTGTGTCTTACAATATAAGTTCTCCTTATGCCAAAGAATTTTTTACACGTTGGCGATCATATTACAGCAATGACTTATATAAAAGTTTAAATGCGTATACAGATTGTCATACTTACGATGCAGTGAGAATAAAGATGAAAGAAGAACAAAAAATACAAGATAATGATCTTAATGATGGACGATTCCTTGGATATAGAGGATCAAAACATCCTTTTGTTAATTCAGAACTTGGCGATTATATGGACCATCTAAAAGGCGAAAGGAAAGATATTCAGTCGTCAGTAAAAGACATGAAAGTCAAAAGGCAAGATGAACACTGGCAATGAAAATAGCAGTGTTTCCCAAGACAAGCGCCATGGCGGGCAAGTCAGTAATGGCAGCTTTTATAGAGTCCCTCCGAAACGAAGACTACGTCATTTGCGAAAATCACGAAAGGCCCGAAGCAGACATAGTGGTTATGTGGTCATGGCTTCTTGGAATGTATGGTCGCGATGCCATATATAATCATTACAAAAATACCAATACAAAATTTTTAATATTAGAAGTTGGAGCACTCCAACGTAATACATCTTGGAAGGTTGCCATAGGTGGCATCAATAGAAATGCCAACTTTGCCAATAACTCTGCAGATGACAAAAGATTGGCCTTATTTGATCTCTCAACAAAACCTTGGCGGAGTGGAGGTGAACATATTATTGTGTGTGGACAAAATGAAAAATCCATTGCGTGGGATCAAGGATCCACAACCAATTGGGTCTATCAAACAATAGAATGGTTAAGATCACAAACTGAGAGGCCTATATGGTTTCGACCACATCCAAGATATCCTGTGACCATCGATCAAAATAAATTTGCTAATGTTAGTATCAGTATGCCTAAAAAAATTGAAGGATATGATGAAGTAGATTTTGCACATGCTTTACAAAACGCATATGCAGTTGTAAACTATAACAGTAATCCTGCAATCGAATCAGTGTTAGCAGGAGTGCCTGTCTATGTTGATAAATCGTCATTGTGCTGGCCTGTTGGTAATGACATAGGAAGTAATATAAATGTGCCTGCCACTCCTGATCGTACACAGTGGCTTGAACAGATAAGTTATACAGAATGGTTCGTAGAAGAAATAAAACAAGGACTTCCGTGGAGAAGACTGAAACAAAATTTGATCGATGGGTAACTAGAATATATTTCGGAACAATGATATTTGGTTTTCCAATAATCTTTTTTATCCTGATATATTTAGAAACAAAATGAATGAATTTGTTTGTGTATGTACAGGAGTAAAGTATGGTACGGAATATGTTGATAAACTGTACAACATGGTGTCGCGTCATGCAACCAATGTTAGATTTAATGTAATTACTGATAGCAAAAAAGACTGGCGCCCTGAAATCAATCAAATTATTGTTGATCCTATATTTCCAACTTGGTGGAACAAAATCCACATGTTTAGAGATGACATAGGCTTAAAAGGGCGTGTGTTGTTTATGGATTTGGATGTAGTAATTTTTAAAAACATCGATCATTTTTGGGACTTTGAAAGTGATGCATTTATTATTATTCAAGATTTTAATAGATGCAGAATTCCTAATTATGCTGTGCGTAATTCATCTGTGATGAAATTTAATGCAGGACAAGAATCACACATATGGACAGAATTTTTAGATAATCCTCAAAAAATTATGAGGCAATTTAGAGGTGACCAAGATTACATGACAGCAAGATATAAACAAGGGCCAATATGGCCAGCAGACTGGATAATGAGTTACAAATGGGAAATAGGACTAGAGCCAGGTGAGAAAAAACGATCTCCTCATGATAAATTTGTCAAAGAAAAATATACAGACAAAAAGCACGGACTACCAGAAGATTGTTGTGTGGCTGTGTTTCATGGCAAGCCTAATCCTGCTGAAATACAGCATGACCCTTTGGTGCTAGACAATTGGCGATGAATACATTAATAGTAGGGGACAGTTTTGTGCATGATATTGTTAAAACATATGCGGACTGTGCCAGAAAAGATTACAAAGACATACAAATTATTGGTATACCTGGAGCAGGGAATGATGCAATTGCTAATACTGTAATAGAGCACTTTCAAAATTTTGATAAAATTATTATCAATTGGACATCAACATGTAGATATGATATACATATTTCCGAAAAAAAGTTAATTAAAAATTTAAAAAAAGGAACCACTAATGCTGTAATTGATAATAAATTTTGGTTATTCTCTGGAGGATGGAGGGGGAATTGGGCAAAAGAATTATCAAACTTTATCTTCAAACCATTATACGCAAATAATTTTGACATCGAAGATTCATGGCGAAGAACTTTACAACACATATTGATGGTACAAAAAACACTCAACTGTCATAATAAAAAACATTTAAGTATTTTTTCCTATGACACATTTGTGTCTCAATCATTTAGTGACTATGAAAAACAATATCAAGCAACAAGGCTTTATAATAAAAAAAGATGGCAAAAATATTTAGGCAATAACAATTATACAAGTTTAATTGACTGGCAACACATATGGTTTCACAAATACAAACATTCAGACACAGGCGGAATATTAGATTGGTGTCATGACAACACCCATGATGACAGTCATCATCCTACCGAATTGGGTCATCAAAGGTTTTATCATTCTATTATTAAGCCATGGCTAGAACAAGATAATTAAACATATGCGACTGTTTAACTTTGAAGAATATGACAAACAGCCGAGACCTGTGCCATCAGGCGAAATAATAATTGCCACACAACACGAATCGGACGATTTTGAATCATACAATTTAGATCAATATGTTGAAGATAGGAATGTAATTATATTAGGAATCCCTGGTGCTTTTACTCCAACATGCACTGATAAACATCTTCCTGGATTTGTCAAACAAGAACAAAATTTTTACAAACGTGGCGTAGATGAAATTATTTGTATTAGTGTAAATGATCCACACGTCATGTTAGCCTTTTCTGAATATGTTAACCATGAAGGAGCAAAGATCACAATGGCCGCTGATCCATATGGAGAAGTTGCTGAACAGATGGGATTGCTTACTGACATGGGTATGTTGGGTCAAAGATGCAAAAGATTCGCCGCAGTTGTTTCAGATGGCAAAATGCAACATGTTCTTGTAGATGAAAAAGGCATAGATGTGTCTAGTGCGGAAAACTGTCTTAAGTATTTGTAATGGCCTTATCAAATTATAAAGGCGAAGAAATAATTGATTCTATATTAATAAAGCAAGGCAAAAAAGTTTATGATGTTAAATGGATGCCAAGAACTGTGTTCAATGATCCGCAAAATAAGGACGCCTACATCATCGGCAATGGCGAATCAAGGAAACATTTTGACTTGTATGGTTTGCCACAAGACACATATGGTTGCAACGCATTGTATCGTGACTATGAACCTGATTATCTAATAACAATTGATCAACACATGTATAAGGAGATAATTGAATCAGAATATGCTGATAAAAACATTGTGTATACACATAGAGACAACATTAAAAGACATGGTGATCAAGGACATTTGATTCCTGCTAATCCATCACAAGGTGCAGGCACCACTGCTATGCACATTGCCATACATGATGGTCATAAAAATTTGTATTGTTTAGGATTTGACTGTGCCAATTCAGGGCAGAACAATAATGTGTACAAAGATACTAGTGGTTACAGATCATCAGATACACAGGTCGATCAGTCCGTTTGGGCGGAACAAATATACACATTAATGACCAATAATAAGCATGTTAAATTTACATACGTTGAAGGAACAATACCTAACAAATTCTTAGAATTATCAAATTGCACACAGATTGACTATGTCCAATTAAGTGACCATATAAATACTAAGAATGAAACTGCCTGATAAAATCAAAATTGGTTGGAAAGATATTGACATCGAAAAAACCAAAGTATCATTTGTAAAAAATAATTCTGATTATTGGGGACAATACATTGCAAGGCAGAATAAAATAGAGATACAAGATGAGGCGCAAGGGCAAGATCTTGCAAACACTCTACTACATGAGATTATACATGCGATTACATACCATAGTTCAATGAATGCAGAAGGTGGGCCTTTGACACAGGACGGTGATGAGGAGCAAGTTGTTAATTCAATGACCAATTGGTTAATGGGTGTGTTCAAAGACAATCCATGGCTTCTTGACTTTTTAAAAGACAACATACACGGAAAAAACTCCAAAAAATAACACTTTTTTAACTGGTTGACTAATTTGGTATAATACCATATAATAATGGTATTAACTTATTAAGAGGTAACAACAAATGACAAACGCACAATTAGTATTACAAAAAATTAAAGAAACACTATGCCATGAAGGCACAACTTACAAAGGCAATTCAGGCACATACATGTTTATTGAAGGTAAGACAACTTCAGAAGGCACAATTAATGGTGTTGTAAAAAAATTAGATGACACAGGTGTTGCAAAGACAGCTGGATCATTTAAAGTGTTGGAAGATGGAACTGTGTTAAGATTTACTGGTATTGCAACTGCAACATCTCGTGCAATTACAAAAGAGATACAATCACAAACACCAGATGCACACCCAGGAGCAGAGCCTGAAGAAAAACAAGAAGCAATTGCAGTCTAGTCAAAAACGGCTTAGAATATCAAACGTTAATAAAACAATTTTGACTGCTGAGTCTTTATGGGCTCAGCAGTTTTGGAAAACCATTTTATCCCATCTAACTAAGCAATGAGAAATCAAAAATTATTTGACTTTCTACAAACGGGTAGAAAGAGTATGATCAACAACGCTGAAGTTGAAGCACATATCAAAAAATTTTCATTTGAAGAATACAAAGATATATCAATTGACGACACTAAAACAGTTTTTGCAGAGGCTATATTAGGAAATCCTAGTAATAACATAAAAGGATATGATAAATTCGAACACAAAGAATTAATCATAGGCGTCACACAGTTCATTGATAATCTGATTATGAAGTATGGCCTTAAAGGACTACAAATTTTCGAACATGATTACACATATTATCAAAGATTAGATCCTGACATAAAATTTGCTAAAATTGGTCAATTAACTGCAGAAGTTCCTCTAATAATGAGTATGCCTTTTGCAGGACATTGTGATGTGCATAAAAATATGCAGGATATTCTAGATGAATGTTATGAAAAAAACATCGACGTCCATTTAGACTGTGCCTGGCTTACATGTGCTGAAAATATAAACTTCGACTTTAGCCACCCTAACATAAAGTCCTTTGCATCAAGTTTATCGAAAGCATATTCACTTGATTGGAATAGAATAGGCATTCGCTGGACTAAACAAAAGGATGATACAGATGCAATAACCATATATAACAATTTTAAATTATACAATGATTCATTATGCAAAATTGGTTATCATATGGTTAATAAATTTCCAATAAATTATTACTGGCAAACATACAGAGAATTATATCATTATGGTTGTAGACAAACCTATACTTTTCCCACAAAAATTATTTGGTTAACAAAAGGTCTTGATGGTGAATTGTTTGGTATGAGTAAGTTGCTTGAACACTTATACGATGTAGGTATGACACACTAACATCTGCTTACTGCTAAAATTTTTAAAATGTGTGCTAGTATGACACAAAGGACTATACCACCAAATCATATCTGCTCTTTTCCACTGATATTCAGCCTTCATAGTAAGACATGATAATTTTGATCGTTCGACATGAGAAAATTTTTCTTCGAACAAGTGATCACAGTTTGGATCTTTTTGTTCCCGATAATCTTTTTCATTGAAAACCACAGTGCTTGCCATGTGTGTTTTGTTTACATCATTATCAACTGAAAGAGGGATCAGACAACTAATCCAAGGCTTGCCTGGTAATCCTAATCTAATATGTTCGCCACAATCATCATGTATATCAAAAGGACTTGTACAATCCGCAAACATAGAAAACACAACCTTTAGATCTTGTTGAAAATATTCTCTTAAAGGCACCATAAACTCTTTGTCAAATATAGGATACATTATGTTGTTTTCATGTACGCCAATTGTTTGTGTGGCGCCTTCATCAAAAGTATCTTTTAGATTTTCAGAGGAAAATATTTTCCTAAACATCGCTATTTGCGATTCGCTAAAAAAATTTTCTACACATCCTGCTTGATTTTCTACTAGCATGTGTTATAATTATGTTGTGCCGCACTGCAATATTATCATAAAGGATGAAGTAAACGTTAAACTAGATGGTCTTGATCTTGTTACCAGACGTAAATTGACCAACAAATTCAAATATGAAATCCCAGGAGCACGTTTTATGCCAGCAGTAAAACTAGGTAGATGGGATGGTACTGTATCATTTTTTTCCCAAGGTGGCCTTACATACGTGAATCTTTTGGAACAAATAATGCCAATACTTGAAGAGAACAATTACACATTTGATTTGGATGATAGAAGAACAGCTTGGGACTTGCAATTTGATCCAGTCAAAGAAGATACATTCAGTAATGTGACATGGCCAGAAGGACACACTCATGAAGGTCAGCCCATAGCACTGCGTGAACATCAAGTTGAAGTAATTAACAATTTTATCAACAATCCACAATGCTTACAAGAAGTTGCCACAGCCGCAGGCAAAACTATAATAACAGCGGCTCTGTCCAAACTGATTGAGCCATATGGAAGATCAATTGTTATTGTGCCAAACAAGTCATTAGTCACGCAAACAGAAGAAGATTATATCAATATGGGGTTGGATGTTGGAGTTTACTTTGGCGACAGGAAAGAACCTGGCAGAACACACACAATTTGCACATGGCAGTCGCTGAATATTCTTGAAAAGAAAAGACTAAATGCAGAAGATGATCTTATCGAAGAGTTTAAACGTGATGTTGTGTGCGTGATTGTGGATGAGGTGCACCAAGCAAAAGCAGATGTGTTGAGAAGGTTACTTACTAATGTTTATGGATATGTGCCAATACGTTGGGGACTCACTGGTACTATTCCAAAAAAGGAATATGAATTCAAATCACTGCATGTGTCATTAGGTGATGTAATCAACAAAGTTAGTGCTATTGAATTGCAAGAAAAAGGTTTGTTGGCAAAATGTAATATAGAAATATTACAGATGTGGGATTATGTTGACTATAAAAACTATCGCGAAGAACAAACACATCTAGTGACTAAACAAGCAAGGATTGATTACATGGCAAGAATGATTGAACAAATGCGTAAGTCTGGCAACACACTTGTATTAGTAGATAGAGTAAAGTCAGGAGAAATGTTGAACCAAGCCATATCAGATAGTGTGTTTGTGCGTGGGGCCACAAAGGCAGATGAAAGAAAAGAACATTATGATGATGTGAAAACATCAGATGACAAGGTGATTGTGGCAACCTATGGAGTGGCAGCTGTGGGAATAAACTTGCCACGTATATTCAATCTTGTGTTGATTGAGCCTGGCAAGTCTTTTGTAAGAGTAATACAATCCATAGGCAGAGGCATACGTAAAGCACAAGACAAAGATTTTGTGCAGGTATGGGATGTGTGTTCAACAGCAAAGTTTTCTAAGAGACATCTTACAGAACGTAAAAAGTTTTATAAGGAAGCACAGTATCCGTTTGCAGTCACAAAGGTTGACTATCAGTAACCAATCCACATATAATAATACAAAATGCAAATATTAACTTTAGAAAACACTGCATACTTGCTGAACAAGATTCCTGATCAAGTAGAAGAAGACATGAGATTTGCTGTGTTGGATAATTCAGATCCAGCGAGTCCGGACTTCTTTTTTGTGCCATTAATTTACTTAGAATCATTTGCGTCTCCCTCTGCAGTGCTAGAAATAGAAAATCAAAAAATTCAAATGCCTTTGGACTGGCACATACTACTAGGCGATCCTGAATGCGGTGACTTGGAGATACTGCCACTAACATCGTTGAATGATAGATCATTTCATGCGTTTTGTTTTAATCCAATTACAGATTCAATGCCATCCTATAAGGAAGTAAAAATAACAAACATTTATAATGAAGTTGAATGGTTTTTTCCAAGAACAAGATCAAACCAACTGCTCACAGTTCCATTATCAACTGATAGTCAACCCAACTGTGCATTTTTTGTCAAAGAAATCAATAGAAACAATGATGTCATTAGTTTGAATAATTTGTTCCATGCTTGATTATAAATTTAATAACGATGCACCCTTAAGAATTATTGCTGGTCCTTGTCAGATAGAATCAGAAGAACATGCCATGATGATGGCTGAAATAATACAAGGCATTTGTTCGGATGTTGGAGTGCGTTGGGTATACAAATCATCCTTTGACAAGGCCAATAGATCTTCTATAGAAGGCAAAAGAGGTGTTGGCCTGAGACGTGGACTAGAGATACTTGAAAAGATAAAAAAGAAATATAATGTTCCAATCATAACAGACGTGCATGAACCAGACCAGTGTGGTGTCGTTGGTGAGGTCGTGGACATAATTCAAATCCCTGCATTTTTGTGTAGGCAAACAGATCTAATAATGGCAGCTGCTGAAACAAAAAAAATTATAAATGTAAAAAAAGGACAGTTCATTTCTTACACAGATGTTGATAATATTAAAATAAAAGTTAACGAAGCATGGAACGATCAGTTTATGATTACTGAGCGGGGCACTATGTTTGGCTACAATAATCTTGTTGTTGACATGAGAGGCTTTACATATATGAAAAATTTATGTCCTGTCATTTTCGATGGCACACATTCTGTCCAACAACCAGGAGCAAATGGAAAATCTTCAGGTGGTGATAGAAACATGGTTGAACCTTTGTGTCTATCAGCAGTTGCACAAGGCATTGCGGGTGTGTTTTTAGAAGTACATAATGATCCCGATACTGCTCCGTCAGATGGACCTAACATGTTGACGCCTGATTCTTTTAGAAAATTAATTACTAAACTTAAAATACTTGATTCAACTGTAAAACAAAAACTATGACATATACCATACACGGCGTGGCAAACATTGATTATGAACCACTTTTTGCTACACTAAAAACTTTACAACCTCTGTATAGATCTGAATGGGGAGTAGACTATTGGGACACTGACAGAGATGGGAAAGAAATTGATATAAAACAAAAATACAGTGAACAGTCTGTGTCATATTATCAATACGCTGATGATGTGCTTTTGGATTTTGTCCCTACTGATGTAATAAAAAAATTTAGCATTGATATTACTAATGCTGAAATAAAAGTGATAAAATATCCTCCAGGATCCTTTACACCACCTCACGTGGATAGATTCAATAGTTTGAAGAAAAAACACAAACTAGCCAACACAGAAAATATTATTAGATTATGGATCTCATTACAAAAACCTACTTTTGGTCATGCTCTGTTTTTTGAACATGATGTGGTGCATGATGTACCACAAGGGACAATGATCACTTGGGACCATAGTGCTAGGCATAGTGCCTGCAACGCTGGATTGGAAGATAGATACATAATGACTATTACAGCAGTTGGCAAAAGTGCAAATGTATAGTAACATATATTAATGGCAAGTTTTCTTGATATAAAAGCAATGATGAAGGCAGTGGATGGCAGAGACAAAACTTGGTATGACAGATTGCCCTCTGAAGACAAAAAATTATACTCGCCATACATGTCAATGAAATGGACAGCGGCTGTTGAACATAAAGAACAAGCAATTCAAGAATTTTACATAGAAGAAGCAAATGAAAATGTAAACAAACACTTGTGGACTTTAAGTAAGAATCACAAATCGCTATTGTGGAGACTAACTGCAATGTGTGGATCAACTTTTACAATGTTTCATAAATGGTTCTATCCAAAAAAGAAAAAGACATCTGAAAAATCCAAAATGAAAGAACTACAAGAATATTATCCATCCATGAAACAAGCAGATCTCGATGTATTAGATGCCAAGCTAACTACACGTGAATGGACAGATATCAAGAAACAACACGGAAACACTAAATGACATATCTTGTTAATGACAAATGTATAATGTGCAAACACACATCGTGTGTAGAGGTGTGTCCTGTGGATTGTTTTTATGAGGGCGAAAATGTGCTTGTTATCAATCCAGATGAATGCATTGATTGTGGAGTGTGCGAACCTGAATGTCCTGAAGAAGCAATCATACCTGATCATCTTGATGAAGATAATAAATGGCTCGACTTTAACACAAAATGGGCCAACAAATGGCCAGTAATTACAGAACCAAAAGATCCTTTGCCTGATTATGCACAACATTCAGGTGAAGAAGGAAAATTAGAGAAATATTTTAAAGATGAATGATTGGATAGAATATGCAGTGCCAAAAAAGTATTCCCGTATGTACAGGAATGCAATGTTGCGTAACATGTTTGTGTTTTTATTTTTTACCATGTTGTTTGGCATTTTTCCTAGCGGTTTTAGTGTATTGGTGTTGATGCTGATAACAGATTTCATTTTTTATCAAGTGGTGATAAAAGGTGGGAAAAAATACTAGTACAAATTGCTTTTACAATATCAACCTGTTACAATAAACACTAATATGCCAACTTGTGACTATTGTACAAAAACATTTTCAAAACAATCGACTCTGGATGTGCATATGTGCGAGCCTAAAAGACGTTGGGATCAAAAAGATAACAAAGTGCATGTGCTGGCTTTTGAAATATTCAAACGCTTTTATGAAATAAATTATTCAAACCAAAAGCCAAAACAGTTTGTACATTTTGTTAATTCACAATACTATCGAGCATTCATCAAAACATCAGAATTTATAACAGCTAACACTCCAATTGAAATTGGTGCTTTTATTGATTGGTTATGCACATCAAAAATAAGAATTGATTCTTGGCCAAAACAAGCAACCATTGATCAATATATTAAGCACTTAATACGGACTGAAGGTGTAACACAAGCATTGAATCGCACAATACTTACTATGGGAGAATGGGCTGAAAAAGAAAATGCTAGACTAGAGGACTTTTTTAAGTATGTCAATTTGAACAGGGTTGCACAAATGATTGTAAATGGAAGAATATCACCATGGGTGCTATTGAACTGCGAGACAGGCAAAGAAATGATTACAATAATGCATGACGATCATATTAAAATAATACATGAAATTATTGATCCAGAATGGTGGAAAAGAACGTTTCGAAAACGTGATGAAGATCAGGACTTTGTCAAATCAACATTAAGAGAGGCAGGTATTGAATAACACATTTTGTAAGCCAGCACAAGAACATCTTTTCATCAGTTCACAAGGACACCTAGCACCATGTTGTTTTATTAAAGATGCAACTGATAGACTGCAAGATGTAGAGGATCCTCTTGACTGGTTTTATAATCATCCATCACAACACAAACTAAGACAAAATTTAAACAGCAACGTTGCTGATGGAAGATGTTCTCACTGCTGGATAAATGAAGCACAAGGCAAGTGGAGTCTTAGAGTAAACGAAAACGGAAACAATTATTTAGGCAGTAAGCCAAATCTTAAATTATTACACATAGTGGGTGGCAGACTGTGTAACCTTGCATGTAAAATGTGCTATGCCGATTTATCATCAATGGTGCAAATGGAACAAAGGCCGTGGGAATTATCTCATCCAGATGAACAAAACTACAATTGGATCGATCAACAAGACAACATTGCAAAACTTATTAAATTAGCAAACACAGATACACTACAAGAAATACAGCTACAAGGCGGAGAGCCTCAACTAATAAAAGGATTTACAGATGTATTACAATCTATACCTTTGAAACGCAAACAAGAAATGCAGGTACAGATAACCACAAACGGAACTGTGTTCAATGAACGTTTCTGGAAACATATCAAAGATTTCAAACATGTAATAATAGGACTCAGTATAGATGCAACAGATGAAAGATACCAACTTATTAGATATCATGGCAGTTGGAATGTAACAGAAAAAAACACAAAAAAATTATTCAACTACCTTGCACAAACTAGACAAGCAGGTTTTTCTCTCAACATGAATATTGTGCAACAGCTTAGTAACTTAGATCAAGCTACTAGACTAACACAGTTTATGGAAACGTTAAGCAAGGCACATCCGCGCCTATACTCATCTTACACACTGATGCCTGTTGGCGACAATGAATGTTGGGATCTACACAACATACCACTTAGTATTTTAGAACAAGCCTATAATAATATACACCCAAACAGTAAATTAGAAAAAGAATGGAAGACAAATATTGGTAAGGCAATCGATAAAAATAATTTTAAAACCAAATTTGCATCAGAAGTTTTAGATAGAGAAAAGTGGTTTAAAGCAAAACATGGAAAATGCTTATGGCATGAAAGGCCCGACTGGGAACAAACATATGAAAAAGCTTGTTGATGTATACACAGCAACCACAGGCGGTTTCGGCGCAGATCTATTGCCACCTGGATATGGATATAATAAAAGTTATCAATATAAAGTAAATTTAGGAACTTGTGGGGTTGGTTTTGAAGTCATGAGTTGGTGTGTAAAGAATTGTAAATCTAAATGGGGCTGGCATTTTGTGTGTAAAGAAAACAAAGATAGTCATGAATTTAATGATTATGAAAATATGTCTGCAGTTTTGACTTTTAAAATGAAACAAGATGCTGTATACTTTATGTTAACACATGACCGACAAGATACTTAAAGAAATACAAAAAATGCAAAAACAAATAGAAGCGTTAGATAAAAAGCTTGATGCTCATATAAGTTTTATTGAATCCGTTTATAATCCATTGAGTAAGAGTATTGATAGATTTAAAAAAATATTCAAGTGAACAAAATTATAAAACAACTAGCATTAATTGATGTGCTTAAACATGATCCAAAAGACAAAAGATATAAACCAAAAGACTTTGTCAATTTCCAAAAAATTATCGAATGTATTAGGAAAAACATGCAATGAAATACAAATGTGTTGAAAGAGGCAAAGACTATAGAATTTTCCAAAACACGTTATTAGGAATATTGTTTTCGTACACTTTAGAAGATAGTAGAAATACAACACACAAGGGTGGTACAGAGTTTAATGTTAAACTAACAGACTATTATTTTAAAACGCTGGAACAAGTTAGGAAAAAATTACATGCCTGATATAGATATTGACTTTGCTGACAGACAAAAAATTTTAGATGTGTTGCCACACACACGTGCAACCATATGGGATGACAAGGGTATCAAATCACACAACACTGGAGTATACTTTACAGACATTCCAACTATTCCAGGCACTGATCAATCTGCTTTTGACCACAAGGTAGCAGATGAACTTGGATATTTTAAATTAGACTTTTTGAACGTAAACATATATTCGCAAGTGCAATCAAGACAACATCTGCAAGAACTGTTTGATAAAGAACCACCATGGCACAAATTACAAGATCAACACTTTGTAGATCAGTTGTTTCATCTCAACGGACACTATGATGTTGTTTCGAAGTTACAACCAGTTACACTGGAACAATTGGCAGCTTGTCTGGCCATAATACGTCCGGCTAAAAGACATTTAGTAAACAAAAATTGGAATGAGATACTAGAAGAAGTTTGGAAAAAACCAACTGACAATCAATATTTTTTTAAGAAAGCACACGCATTTTCATATGCTGGTGCAGTAATTGTGCATATGAATTTGTTAGACCTTACGTAGTAATTGCACTGTTTTTCTTCTTATCTTTTTATTTGCTAGTAAATCAGATAATCTTGTTACTGGGCCGTGTAAGATCTCAGTTTCCTTAAGAGAATATGATCTAAGTGCTCCAGTGAATATTGCAAATTGTTTGCCGATAAACATGTTGATTGGTAGTTTCCTGTTTGATTCCCACCACCAATTTTTTCCATATTCTAAAAACATAGATTGCAAATCACGAGGTACAGAGTCATAACAGTACATGCTGATAATTTTTTGATCACAGTTTTGAATGATCCCAACTTTTTCCTCTTTGTTTATGCGAATAATGGATAGAAAAGGATACGTTTCGTTAATTTTATCAACACTTATAGGCATCAAACGTAGTTATGGTTTCCAACCTAATCAATCACACAAGTTTGGTTTATAAATATATCAAATGCCATGCAATATTATGTTGGATATAAACTTACAAATGAACTGGATGTGCTTACACATACAGCAGGACTTGAAAGACGGTTTGAAAAAGTGTACGAACGTTCTATAAAATTATACAAAGAATTTGACAATACGTTCACAGTAGTGGTCAAAAATCAAGATCAGAAAAAACAATTTGTCAACGGAACATCATGTATGCTACAAATTTCTGATCAAGATGGCACATTGATAGTAGAGAAAGATGGCACCATTACAGATGATGGTTCAACAGCGGCCACTAAAGGTCACATTACTTTTACAATTACAGAATCAGACATGTTGAAACTTGACCAAATATTTTATCATGGCGTGCTTAAATTTACAGACACTGATTCCACTGTTAAGGTGCTGTACGCAGACACAAGATACAATGCCGCCATACAGTTTGAGGTTGTTGGAGACACATCACCAGAATTCACTGCATCTCAACTGCTGACATCATTCGAACTAATTGGAGACGAATATGTATCCAGTTCTGTGGATGCAGAGCCAAACAAAAATTCTAATTCTGCACTGCATACTGCTGTATATTATTTGACAAACTTTTCAGGTACAATTAAAATATTTGGTACGATGACTGATGGTGCTTCCTACGCCACTGATGCTCAACAAACAGAATTTTTCCAGATTGATTCGCAAACTTATACAGAGCAAAGCACTCCAGCATATGTTAATTTTACTGGTGTGTTTAAACGCATAGCATTTGTAATTCAATCCACTGATTCCTCAACTGTATTAGTTGGCCTTGACAAAATACTTTATCGATCATAATATAGTATGATGGTTACCACAGTTTTCTTTTTGTTAATGGTAAAACATTTTGTATGTGATTTTGCATTGCAAGGAAGATTCAAAGAAAAACACGACAAACATTTAGTATCATCCACTAAAGGACATTTACATGCCTTAGATCATGCAGTAGGAACTGCGTTGGTTTTTTTATTTGTTGCCAGTTATGCTTTTGCAAAAGGACAAACTATATTTGTAACCATCCTTTTGTTTCCAATCTTAGACTATGTTCTACATTTTTTTATTGATTGGTGTAAGAATAATTTTGTTCATCATAATAACCTGTTTCAACATGATAGAAGTTTTTGGATTCTAACCTCAGTTGACCAATGTCTACATGCATTAACATATTTTGTTTTTGTAATTTTGTTTGACATTTATTTCATTTAAGTTATAATAACAACAATGTTTCCGGAGCTCAAGCAAACACTAGAGTCGCATCTTCCCGCCAAAAGAAAAAAAACTCCTTCAGGTTGGACATCATTTAATGCTCCATGTTGTCACCACAATGGCGAAACACAAGACACAAGGACAAGGGGAGGTATCATGTATCAACCAGATGGTGCTGTGCAATATCATTGTTTCAACTGCGGATATAAAGCAAACTTTACTCCAGGTAGATACTTGAGTAATAGGTTTAGGAAACTGTTGACATGGTTAAATGTATCGTCGTCTGATATAGGAAAACTTAGTATGCAGGCAATGAAACTTGCACAAGAAATTACTCCAGAAACAAAAACAAAACAATTTGATGATGTTAATTTTGATTATTCGCCACTGCCCAAAGATGCACAACTAGTAAACACACAACAACAATGTGTTGATTATCTTAAGTCAAGAGGATTCAATGCAAATGAAAAGTTTAAATTTTATTATTCTCCTACAATGAAAACTAGAATAATTGTGCCAATACAATGGCAAAATAAAAATATCGGTTTTGTTGCAAGGGGGATGAGTGCAAACATCAAACCAAAATACTATGCACAAGTGCAACCTGGATCATTGTTTAACATTGATGCACAACATTGGTCAAGGAAGTTTGTTGTATTAGTGGAGGGTGTGTTTGATGCAATCATGCTGGATTGCGTAGCCATACTTGGCAGTGAAATAAGTGTCAAACAAAAACAACAAATAGATGCACTCAATAGAAAAGTTATCATAGTGCCTGATCGTGATCGAGCCGGAAGCAAACTTATTGATCAGGCATGTGATTGGGGATGGTCAGTGTCTATGCCACCATGGCATGATGGCATCAAAGATGTCAACAATGCTGTATTAAAATATGGCAAGGTACTGACCATGCAAGCCATTCTCAATCACACACATGACACAAAAACAAAAATTAAAGTAAAAGAAAAACTATGGATCTAAAAACAAAAGGAGATAAACTTATCAAGGCTAATGCTAAAAGACAACAAGCAGAAGATCGACGTGCAATAAAACAAAATGCCAAAACATCTAATAGACTAAAAAAATATGCAAAAAAAACTTATACACCAAAGTATGGATGGGACGTGTAATGGGTGCTCCTTACATTAATCTTGACAGCATATATCATAAACTTGACTGGACTGATCCTAAAAGTTTAATTTTAGAAATAGGATCAGACCGTGAAGAAGGAAGCACTAAATTTTTAAATGACATCGCACAAAAAGTAAATTCAAAATTTATCACAGTTGATGTAGTTGATTACGCTAGACAAAACTTATCCGATTCTGATATTGAATTTGTTATATATGATTCAGGATCAGATTGGTGTAAAAACTATCTTGCACAAAGTGAATACACAATTAAAATTTTATATCTTGATAACTTTGATTGGATCTGGCACCCAGATCAAACGTTACCAGAATACATCAAGCAACAAATAGAGGAGTACAATGCACGTGGAGTCGAGATGAATAATATTAATTCTGTTCAAGAACACTTTGCACAACTACTGCATTGTTATCCTAAGTTAAATGCACAATCTTTAATAGTAATGGATGACACATGGTTGGTGCCAGAACATGATGTCTACATAGGAAAGTGTGGACCAATTGTTCATTATCTTTTACTATTAGGTTGGCGAATTTTACACGATACAAAAGGCGGAATCATAATGGGTAGGAGTATATAGTGCCATTTTATACAGAAAGAATAACTTTATATCGCAAAGAATGGAAAACTGACGATATTATTGCATATATGGAAAGTGATGATTACAAAACATTAAATGAAACAGTGCATGGCAAAGCTGAAATAAAAACAAAAATAAAATTTGCTTGGTTACCTATAAGACTACGAAACAAAAATTTTTTGTGGTTGAAAAATTATGTTGAACGCACATTGGAATATTTGAATGTAAGAGGACGTGAGCGACTGACCATGCAAGAATACACAATATTAAAAATAAAGGGGACACATGAAAACATATAAACTGAAGACGCCATTAAGATATCCAGGAGGAAAGTCACGTGCTATGAAGTTCTTAGGCGCACATTTTCCACAACATATCGAATCATATGTAGAACCATTTCTAGGAGGTGGCTCTGTTGCGTTGTGGGTAACACAACAATATCCTGAGGCAAATATACATGTCAACGATGCCTATCATCCTTTGTATGCATTTTGGCATCAACTACAAGAACAAGGCAAAGAGATGTCCGAAAGATTGTTGGACATCAAGAGGACAACTGAACATTCAGAAGACGCACAGCGAGAACTATTTCATGATGCACAAAAATG
>CAACVD010000356.1_pt1 | contig 22063 bp, 38 predicted proteins | sample 2381771 | NCBI WGS metagenome assembly CAACVD01 (sample SAMEA5211965, study PRJEB30684) | marine metagenome | biome: Marine; feature: Epipelagic; material: Water | collected 2015-10-15 | depth 15 m | reverse complement strand
ATATCTGGAACAAGTCCTAGTTTTGGTATTCACGCAACTATCGGCATAGAATAACAAACAAGACTACAATTCATTTATAATATATACAATTAGTACTGAAAGGAGTACACATTGGCAAAATTTGTTTTAACAGACGCTAGTGTTACATTAAACAGCGTGGACTTATCAGACCACGTAGCAAGTGTTACATTAGATATTACAGCTGATGAAATTATGACTACTGCAATGGGGGACACGTTCCAATCCAGAACAGGTGGTTTAAAATCTGGAACTTTATCAATAGATTTTCAGCAAGATTTCGCAGCTTCGGAAGTGGACGCAACATTGTTTCCATTACTTGGTAGTACAACAGCATTTGTTGTTAAACCAACAAGTGGATCAGTTAGTGCAACTAACCCTAGTTATTCTGGTAACGTGCTTGTAAATCAACACATACCGATTGCTAACGCAGTAGGCGAACTAGCGACTATGTCCGTTTCGTTCCCAACTTCTGGAACAATTACAAGAGCAACTTCCTAATGGGTAATATGATCGTCGTTATGAACGACGGCACAAAGTTAGAAGTCAATATTAAACCCGGCGATATAGTTAAATTTGAACGCAAGTTTGACATACCAGTATCTAAGTTACAAGAGGAACAAAGGTACGAGTGGTTATTGTATTTGGCGTGGCTTGGTGCTAAACGTAACGGCGTTACTGATGATTACGATACTTGGATAGATCAAGTAGATGATTTAGATATATCCGGGGCAAGTGATAACCCAAAAGTATAACTGGATTTATAGACCTTATAGCTTTAATTAGTTTAGAAGTAGGTATAAGTCCAAATGAGGTTTTAGAACTTGATATGGATATGTTTGACGCATTGTTAAGAGTTATAAACAAAAAGTACGATAATTAATATGGCTAGAACAGCAAAATTTACAGATATAGCTATTGATAATAGCGAGATTATTAAATTAAAAAAAGATCTAGCACGATATGGTCAAAAAGACGTACTTAAAGTTTTATCTAAGTTTCATAGAGAGATAGCAAAAGAACAATTATCAGATATACGACCATTAGCACGTAAACAACCAGTTCCTATGGCTAATAAGTCAGCAATGGGTTTTACAGCTAGTGGTACTAGAACAGAAGCAAAGGTAAACGTAAAGACAAGTGATAGATACCCAACAGCAATATCACTAGAACGTGGTCGTAGATTTCAGTACGTACCAGTTCGTGGAAGTGGTAAGACTAGAGCGATAACAGCACAACAAGTTGGTAATTTAAAATATTCAAGACCGGGTGCTAAGTTCCCATATAGAAAATGGACTGGTAGTAGATACGATAAGGGCGATAGTACATTTTATAAAGCAGGTAAAAGTGGTTATGTTGCAGGTAAAACTATTGAACGTAACCAAAACAATATTATGCAAACATACAGCGATAGAATGTTTGACGCATTAGTAAAGGCAATTAAGTAATGGCAAGAGAACAAAAAATATCAATAGCAATTATTGGTAAAACGAAACAATTTACTGATGATTTAACAAAAGTACAAAAGCGTTTACAAGGTCTAGGTAGTTTTGCAGGTAAAGCCGGTAAAGCTATTGGTACAGGTTTAGGTATTGCAACAGTAGCAGGTGCAGCTTTAGGTAAAGAATTAGTAGATTTAGGTTCAGACGCTAACGAAGCACGATCTGCATTTGAAACTACATTTGGCGAAGCAATGCCAAAACTATCTGGTTTCGTTGATGAGTTTGCAAATAAAGCAGGTTTAGCAGCATTTGAATTAGAGGGACTACTTACACAATCTGGTGCAGTTCTACAAGGTATTGAGTTTACGGCAGACGGATCAGCAGACTTATCACAAAAACTAGCAGCACTTGCTGGGGACGTAGCTTCATTTAGTAACGTACAAGGTGGTGCAGAACCAGTTATGCAGGCATTTACCAAGGCACTTTTAGGCGAAAGAGAGAGTTTGAAAACCTACGGTATCGCCATAATGGAAGCCGACGTACAACAAAAAGCATTTACTATGACTGGTAAAACAGCTGCTAGTGAATTAACTAAACAAGAAAAAGCATTAGCAACGTATGAATTATTATTAGAAAAAACAACAGTACAGCAGGGCGACTTAAACAGAACGCAAGAAAGTTTTGCTAACAGATCAAGGGAAGCTAAAGCAAAACTTAAAGAACTTAAAGTTACTATGGGTGCTGAATTGTTACCTATTGCAGAACAATTACTACCAGTAGTAATGGATTTAGTGCAAGAGATCGGGCCAGAACTTGTTGACGCTGTTAAAGCAGTAGCACCGTTTTTAAGTTCCATAGGTCAGTTATTTGCAGCAATTTTGCCACCAATTATAAGTATTGTAACGGTATTACTTAATTTATTAGCACCAGCATTTCAAAAGTTTACAGAAATTGCAGATAAATTTTTAAAACCATTTTTAGAAAATCTACCTAAGAATTTTGAAAATATGATTAACAGAGTTATTAACAGTATGAACAGCTTCATTAGAACAATTAATGGATTTGTTGATAAGGTTAGTGGCGTATTAGGTAAGATTGGTATAAACATTGATCTACCTAAATTACGTGAATTTGGTAATGTATCGTTTGGATTAGCAGAACAAAAAGTAGCTTCACTAACAGCACCAGCAGTTAAATCCCCGGCAGATACTGTTAGTAGCTTACTAGCAGGTCAACAACAAATGCAAAAACAAGTCGGACAAGCTGTAATGAATAATACCTTTAATATAAGTGGTAATACAGGTAATCCACAAGAGGTTGCACAAAAAACAGTTGAAGCATTACGCCAATACAATAGAACTTCTGGTGCGTTAAATAGAGTTCTAACCATAGAATAATGGCAGCACCAACAGTACGTGTTCGCATTGGATTTACACCAGATACATTTACATTAGACGATCTAGTACGTGGTGTATTAGATAGTGGTAAATTAGGTGGTGCAACAACGCTTACTGATGTAACAAGTGACGTACAAAGCGTAACTATTAATCGTGGTAGATCAAGGGACTTAGATAGCTTTATTACTGGTTCGTGTTCGGTACAGTTGCTTAATAACGCTAGAAAATACGAAAACACTAATACATCAAGTCCTTATTACCCCGGTATTGAACCAATGATAGAAATACACGTGGACGCAACAACAGACGGTGGTAGTACCTATGAGGACTTATTTGTAGGTTTTGTAACTGATATTAACCTAACTTATCCAGACGCAAACAACTCATTTGCTAACTTCCAAGCGTCAGACGCATTTATGAAAATTGCAAATACTGAATTAATCAATGCAAGTTTTAGTAGTACTGATAGTGGCACGTTAATAAATAATATTTTAGATAACGCAAACGTTAAATTTGGATCTAACAGAGATATTGAAACAGGTATATCTAATATGCAAAGTCTTAGTGGTTTATCAGCTAATACGTTAGGTGTCTTACAGACCGTAGAACAGTCAGAAAACGGACTATTGTTTATAGCTAAGGACGGTAAGCTAACCTTTAAATCACGCCATACAACGTTTCCTAGTACACCTAGTGCTACGTTTAGTGATGACGGTTCAGATATACCTTACTTAAAAGTAGATTATATTAATGACGATAACGAAATTTATAATATTGTTTCATTAGAACGTTTAAGTGGATCTACACAAACTGTACAAGATACTGGTAGCCAACTTAAATATTTGGTTAGATCATTGTCAAGAACTGGTTTATATAACGATAGTGATACAGAAGTGTTAGCAGCTGCAAACTTCTTACTTGGTAAATATAAAGACGCTTTAATACGTTTTGATAACTTACAAGTTGATTTAACCGAAGCTAGTGTAACTAATCAGAACAAAGTATTAGCTAGAGATGTAGGCGACGTAGTAAAAGTAGAGTTAACACCACCGGGTAGTGGATCGCCAAGCCAAATATCATCATTAGAAATCATTGATAGTGTTTCTTATAGCATTACACCAGATATTTTTAGTAGTACATACCAGTTATCTAATGCAGATGTACAAGCATTTTTTAGACTAGATAACTCGTTATTTGGTATTTTAGACACAGATAAACTAGGTTATTAATGACACACATTAGTAAATATACATTAGAAAGGATAAACTAAAAATATGGCAAACGGATTTAAAACATTTTCAACAGGCGAAGTTTTAACAGCAGCAGACGTAAACGATTACTTTATGGAACAAGTTGTTGCTATTTTTGCAGATAGTACAGCAAGGGACGCACAAATAACAAGTCCAATAGAGGGACAATTTTGTTTCTTAAAAGACACTAATATTTTACAGTTTTATAACGGATCAGCGTGGACAAGTTTTATAGGCGACGGCGATATAACAGCAGTCAATACATCAGCGACTTCTGGTTTATCTGGTGGTGCTACTTCTGGTGCAGCTGATATAACTATTGCACCTAATAGTGCTACATCAGCAACCGTTGCGTCAGCAGATATAGTTTTAATTGGCGACGCAGATGACAGTAACGCCGTAAAGAAAACAACAGTAGCCGATATTGTAGCACTTGCACCAAGTGGTGTTAGTCTAGGTTTAGTATTAGCTTTATCATAGGAAAGGAATAATTTATGGCAGATACACTACATTCAGTTCAAGGTGTCCTTGGAACATCAACAGGCGATATTGTTGACGCAGTTCCGTCATCTACAACTGAAACTGTAATAGGTATTTTGGTATCTAATGTTAGTGGATCAAGTGCAGACGTTACTATTGATCTAAGTGTTATTAAGTCTGGTGGAACATTACGCCACGTTTTAAACGACGTATCATTACCATTTGGTACAACAATAGAGATAACAACAAAGATCGTGCTAGAAACCGGGGATAAACTACAAGGTTTATGTTCAGCAGCTTCTAGTGCAGAATATAACGTATCATTTCTTAGACAAACCTAAAGGATCACTATGACCTACTTAGGTACACAACCAAATGATGTAAAAAAGAATACAGGTTTATATACACCTAGTGAAATACTGCAATTAGAAAAAGATGGACATTGGGGTGGCTCATTAGAACTTATTGAAGAACAAGTAATAACAAGTTCTACATCAGCAATAGATTTTACAAATTTAGGAAATTATGATGTGCATTTTTTATCAATGAGTAATGTAACTTCTACACTTAGCAATAAATCAGTAATTATTCAATTATCAAATGATAATGGTAGTTCTTTTATAACAAGTGGTTATCAATATGCTCATCAAGTAATGAAAGCTAATGGTAGTTTTACAGAAGTAAGGTCAACAAGTGGTGGACAGTTGGTTATTTTACAAGAATTAGGCAATGCTACTAATGACATATCTAATAGCTATTGTTACTTATATAATTTATTAAACAGTAGTAAATATAGTTTTGCTACACAACATACTGGTGGTTTAAAAAGTGCAACAGAGCCAGAATTTAGATTTGGTGGTGGAGTTTTGCCTACTGCTGAAATTCACAATGCTATAAGAATTAAAGAAGATAGCACAACTGATTTTGATAATGCCACTATAAAACTCTATGGTGTCAAACAATGAGTAACCTAAGATTAATTAATGAAAGTTCAGGAAGTTCTATTACAAGTTTTTCAATGACAGATGTTTTTAGTGCTGATTTTGATATTTACAAAGTTGTTTTAGATACTATTGATTTTGCAAATGCAGATTTATTTTTTAGATTTATTAATTCAAGTGGAAGTGTTATAAGTGCAAGTAATTATGATGATGCAGTTTTATTGCAAAGAAGTTATAGTGCTTTTGGGGAACTTAAAAATACAAATGCAACATCTCTTGGCTCAATAGGTTTTAGTGATTTATCAGATAAAGGTGGTGCAACTGTTTTATATGTATTCAATCCAACAAGTTCAAGTTCTTATACTTTTGCATTGTGGCAAAATGCAGGTGTATCAAGTATTGGAACACCTGTAAGAAAAGGAATTGGGGTTTTAAAACAGACTGCAAGTATGACAGGTATAAACTTTAATGCTAGTTCATCTATTTTAAATATTAGAGCAAGAGTTTATGGATTGAGAGTTGATAGCTAATGGCAGGTAAATTAGTACAAGTAGCAACAAATACAGTAACAAGTGCAGTAGCTAGTTTTAACTTAACAGGCATAGATAGTGATGATGTTTATATGTTGGCTATGAATAATGTGCAATTAGATACAGATACAAAAAATATACAATACAGATTTACTGCTAGTGATACACCACAAACAACTGCAAATTATGATTATGCAAGTAAAAACCTTAGAGCTAATACAACTTTTGCAAATGAGAGTAATAGTAATTTAACTTTTCTTTATATAAATTCATCAACAGGAACAGGAACAGCAACAGGGGAAACTACACAAGCTATACTTTATTTATATAATTTTAATAATTCATCAGAGTATTCTTTTGTAACTAAAGAAGAACTTGCAAGGGATTATAATGGTGCATTAAGAGGTGGACAAGGTGGTGGAGTTTACACAGTTGCAGAAGCACATAATGGAATACACTTCTTTACAAATGCAGGCAACATAGCAAGTGGAACTTTTACATTGTACAGGGTGGTTTAAATGAGTGAATATGGATACATACCAGAAGCACCAGAACAAAGTTTTGGAAATAATAAAGGGATCTTTAACCCTAAAGATATTTATGACTTAACAAGAGCAGATAAATACACTAACTATGGACAATTAGAATTAATTGAAACTCAAACAATAAGCAGTACTGTTGAATATGTAATTTTTGATGACATAAAAGAAAGTGAATACAATGTACATTTTATGACTATAAATGGTTTAAGAAAAAGTTCTAATGGCTCAACTCTATTAACTTTATCTAATGATAATGCAACAACTTTTGAAACAAGTAATTATGATTATTTGATACAAAGAACACAAACTAATGGAAGTTTTGCAGAAGAAAAATCAACATCAGCTCCAAGCATAAGATTAACAAACACAGTTAGTACAGGTACAGGGGAAACAGGAAATCTTTTTTGCTATATGTATAATTTAGGAAGTTCAACAGAATTTAGTTATTTTACATATCATACAGGTTATGGCATTAATGCAACTTTTGCTTTTGGTTTAGGAAGTGCAATTTATCATACTGCTGAAACAGTAAATGCTTTTAGAATACAAACAACAACTGCTGATATTATTACAAATTGCACAGTATCTTTATATGGAATGAGGTTTGCATAATGGCTACAAATTTACAATTTTTAAAATCACAAAATGTACAAAATGGGTCAATAACTTTTGAAATGACAAATTGTTTTAATGCTAATTATGATGTTTATAAAATTATATTTAGTGGTATGCAGTTATCAATTACTAATGAACATTATCCAGCATTTAGATTTTTAGATAATACTGATACTGAAATATCATCAGCAAATTATGATAGTGCAGCTTTAATAAAATTAAGTAGTGCATATCAAGAATATAGAATAACAAATGATAATGAATTTCACAGATTATTTATAATGGCAGCAACAACAACAGGACAAGCTAATTGTGAGATGACAATATTTAATCCATTTAATAGTGGAAGTTATACTTTTATGAAAAGTAATGACAGTAGTACTTTTTCTTTAGATGGCAGAAATGGTATTGGAGTTTTAAAATTAGCACAATCAGTTACAGGTTTTAAATTAACTAATCTAAGTGGTTATCTTATGGGAATGGGAAAAGTATCAGTATATGGAGTTAAATAATGGCAGGTAGCTTAATTTTAATTGATAGTGATACTGCAAGTAGCAGTTCAAGTATTTCATTAACAGGTATGGATAGTACTTATGATGTATATATGGCAACTATTGAGAATGTTACACATAGTGCAGCTGCTTATGATTATGTAAGATTTACTGTTGGTGGAAGTGCAGATACATCAGCTAATTATGATAGTGCAGGTAAGGTGTTAAGAGCAGCAGGTGTATTTTATAATATGGCTTACACTAATCAAACTTTTACTTATTTAAGTCCATATCAAAAAGAAACAACTGCACAAGACCAAACTAATGCAACATTTTACATTTTTAATAGTCAAAATTCTAGTGAATACACATTTGCAACTTTTGAAGAAACTTCTAAAGGTACATCATTATTTGGAGTTCAAGGTGGTATGGTTTTAACAGTTGCACAAACAACAGATGGAATAAATTTTAGTCCAAGTGCAGGTAATTATCCAGCAGGGGATTTCAAGTTATATGGTTTAAAGAAGTAATTAAATAAAGTATGATAAGATAGAAAGGATAATTATGGCAACATTAGAAGAACTAACAGTTATAGCAACTCAAGAAATTGAGGACGCTAAGCCAATGTATAAGCAAGTAAATTCGCAAAGATTAGAATTTGACGATAGTGATTATGCACAGGCAATAACTGATTTAGCTAATAGTAAGTTTGACCAACAAGAAAATGGTTATAAAACTGCTAGACAAGAAGCTTATGGATCTATTGCTGATCAATTAGATATGATCTACTGGGACGGAAAAAACAGTACAACCACGTTTCAAGATCACATTGACGCTGTAAAAGCTGCACACCCAAAACCAGAATAATTTGACACGACTACAAGAAATGCGTGAAATCGCATTAGATCGTGCAAATCATAGGTGCGAGTGGCCAGAGTGTATAAACTATGACCAACGTTTAGAACTAGCACATTTAAAAGATATTGGTATGGGTGGTAATCCTACACGTAAATATGATATAGATAATGTTGCAATGTTATGCAAGTTACACCACGATATATACGACGGTAGAACAATATCATATTCAAAAAGGGAACACCGTCAACTGTTAAAATCATACTTAGATTATGCCAGACAATAACGGATTAACGCAAAAAGAATTAATTTTAATGGTTTTAGAAAACCAAAAAGAATTTGATATTAAATTATCAGAAATACATACACGTCTAAATCAAAGACCAACACGCACAGAAATTAGTGGTTGGTTAGTTGCAATGGCTAGTCTAGGTGCAATTATCAACGCATTAATGAAAGGGGCGTAATATGGGCGATTGTTGTGGTAACGGTTGTTGTAATGGTGGGTAACATATCAGAAGTACTTGATCCAGATAATGATATTTGGTATAACAAGGACGAAGAAGAATAATTTGAGGTGTTACACAAACTAAATACTTTTATACGTATTCTTATTGTTGTATTTTTAATTGTACCTATACCGGCATTTGCTTATCACGTACCAACACAAGCACCTAGCAATTTAACACTTACTGTTGACTATGAAAATGGTACAGTAAAAGCAGATTGGGACGCTTCCGACCAAATGGAAGATTACCCGGCAGAACGGTACGCTATTGGTTTTGGTTTAAGTGACGACGGAAGTATGCCATACGGCATTGCAACAGGTAACGTTGGCGATAGTAATGCGTTAAATACAGAATATACATTTACTGCTAGTTATTTACAAAGTGTATTTAACGAAGCACACGGTTTATTTCACGTAAAAATTAGATCAGATAACGACACAAATGCAAGTTATTCAGAATGGACACCAACAGTAAGCGTTACTATACAAAACAAACCGGCAGCTGTAACTATTGCAACATACGATATGGATAGAAGTGACGGTATTAAGTTTGAATGGTCAGCTTCAACAAGTGGGTTTGTTACAGCTAGTACTTATAAACTTTATTACAAACTATCTAATGCAAGTGACTGGACGCTACAAGGTCAACAATCTAATACCGATTATGTTTTACCTTGGAGTAATTTAACAGCTGATACGTATGATTTTATGCTTTCAGCGTGTGGTAGTGAAAACGATTGTAACGATAGTAGCACGTTGTCTTTTAACGTTGTACTTTATGTTGCACCAACAACCACAACTACATCTACAACAAGCACTACGACCACTACAACTACTACTACAACGATTGATCCGTTAACTGTACAACGTAATAACAATCAAGCTGAAACCGGGATATATGAAACAGATCAAGAACGTAAAGACCGGGAAGATAAAGAATATGAAGAATGGTTAGCACGTGAGGAAGCAAAAAAACAAGCTGAATACGAAGCTGAACAGGAACGCATTAGGCAACAAGAGGAAGCAGAACGTAAAGCAGAAGAAGAACGTATTGCAGCTGAAAAAGAAGCACAACGTTTATATGAGGAAGAACAGGAACGTTTACGCTTAGAAGAAGAAGCTAGAATACAAGCCGAGTTAGAAGCACAGATTAAAGCAGAACAAGAGGAACTAGCACGATTAGAAGCAGAAGCAGAAGCCGAAATACAAAAAGAACTAGAACAATCAATATTAAAAGATGTTGATGTAGAAGAATTAAGCGAAGATGAGTTAGTAGAAGTAAAAGAATTAATTGATACAATACAGTTAATAGAAAAAAATACAGATTTTAAGGACTATGAAATTGCAGAAGAAATTATTGAAATTGATATTGTTATTGAAGATATTGTTGTACCTACTACGACAACTACCACGACACTTGCACCAATTAAAGAAGATTTTGCTGATGAAGAAAACGATTTACCAGAAGATGACATTGACACGTTACCTAGTGAGGAAAGAGAACAAGAGATACTACCAGAACTTACAGAAAAAGAAGTAATAGAAAAAGTTGAAGTAGCACAAGAGGTTATAGAAGAAGTCGTTAACGTAGAAGAAATAGTTGAAATAAAAACAGATGACGAGTTAGAAACTTTAACAGATCAAGAAAAAGAAGTATATGAAGAAGAAGTTAAAGCTGCAATAGTAGAAGCTGTACAGGAACTTGAAACAGACGAGTTAGTTGAAGTAGTAGAGCAGGTCGCACAAGTTAGCGTACAGAATTTAGCAGTAGCAGATGAACAAACAAAACAAGTTGTACAGGCAGTAGTTAATGAAGTCACTAATGTAGAAACGGTTGCTGAACTTAATGAGGAAGAAAAACAAGTTGTAGCAGACGTACTTGGTGTTACTGAAACTAATGATGTTAAAATAATTGCAGAACAATCAGCTAAAGATGAAAACATAAATATTGCTGTACAAGAATACGTAGATCGTGCAACAGATAATGCAGACGTAGAAGATTACTCAATATCTAATGTCATTGTTGAAGTACAGGTAGAACAATTCTTTGCAGATCCAATAGGACAATTTACTGATATTGACCTAAGCGATATAGTAATATCAGATATTGGTAGTGATATGACACAATCAAGCAAAGACAATGCTAAAAAGACAGTTGTCCCGGTAATTATTGTTGGTCAGATCATTGCAACACCTATAAAAAGAAGATTTTAATGAAAAAGATATATAACGGCATAAAAGTAGTACTTAAAGAAGCAGCAGGGCAAATATTTACAGCACTTGGGTTTTTTTTAAGTTGGTTTTTACTTACAGGAACAGCTAAAGATGTTGTTGGTATTATGATCTTAATTAGTTTTGCTTTATGGTTTTTAACTATAAATTTTAGGAAATCTTAAAAAAATACACCACACATTTTAAAAAACTGTTATTATAAAATTATCACGTACAAAAAAAAGGAGTGAAAAATGCGTATGATGAAAATGAGTAAATACGAAACCCCATACATAAATTCAAAGTGTTATGTATGTAAAATACACGAACCACACCCAGCAGTAGCAATGTGGAATAAAAAACAAGAAGTATGGGTGTGTATGAGCCATTTAGGTAGTGAAACAACAAAAACACTAACTTTAAATTTTCCAGAATAATTACATAAATTTAAAAAAATACACCACATTTTTAAAATATGTTATATAATTAAGTATAACAAATTAAGGAGTGTTAAAAAATGAAAATGTTAAACGGTACAACTGTAAAATCAACAGCTTATGGTAACGCTGTAAAAGCGTGGGCAAAAGACGGTAAAAAATATCCATTAGAAAGTTATTTAGTAAATAATTGTGATTGTGGTTGTACAAATAGGAATTAATTAAAAAATAATCTAATCCCCTAATTAGACACTAAACCCACTTTAATCGGTGGGTTTTTTGTTGTTTTAATGTAAAAACACCAAATATGTCTGTATTTAGCGTTAGACTTAATATAACAACAGGTGTTAATGGTAGAAAATTTTAATGATTTTGTAGGTAAGAAAAAAATACAAAATAATCGTGGCTACGAGCAACTATATGCCGAAAATGTACCAACAATAATTAATCTTTTAAAAGAATGTAAAAAGAACAAACATACACATACAGATAGAAATTACAGTTACAGAACTATTGCAGAATATATGTACAATGTATTAGAAATGCGTGAGGTTACAGAAGAAAGTTTAAGAAAAATAGTAAAAAGGATTGCCACAGCTAATGACCTTGAAATTTGAAGATTTCGTAAAAGCTAAACAAGACGAAAAAGCGTATAAACGTGATGACAAGCACCCTAAAGGGTTTACACCCGGCGTTGAATGGAAAGGTAATAGTGGCGTTATAACCACAGCACCAACAAAAGCTAAAGATAATGCTGATGTAGATTGGGATAGTTGGATAGATTACTGGTTAGGCGAGGGTGCAAGCAAAACATTCTATATTAAAAAAGGCGATCCAATAAACTTTAGAGTGTGGGACGCTTGGGGTAAGAACCCTAAAACCGGGGAAACAGAACCAACTAAATTTTATTACTTTAAAGCTAATCTTTATTCACGTGACCAGACAATGCGTGATAGTGATTTTGACAAGCTGCTAAAAAAAGTATCGGCTATAAAACCAAAACCTATAAAGAAAGCTACAAAAAATACCAGCTGTATGGTCGTATGTTTAAGTGATTGGCAAATAGGTAAATACAATACAGAACTTGCCGTAGAAAACTATTTAAACGGTATTAATAAAATTAAAAAACACGTTACTGATCTTAGAAAAAAACACACCATAGACAAATTAGTATTAGTAGGAATGGGCGATTTATTAGAAAATTGTGGAAATCAGTTTGCACCAAATGGATTATGGGAACAAGTTTACGACGGTAGACAACAAATGATGATTGCAAGGCGTATGTTGACTAAAACAATAGAAATACTTGCACCAACATTTTCAGAAATCCTATGCGTTGCAATTGCTGGTAATCACGGCCAGAAACGTCAAAACGGTAAAATTGAAACATCTTATGGCGATAACTTAGATTATGAATTGTTTGACAATGTGGCAGAGATATTTAACAAAGCACCAGCATTTAAACACGTTAAGTTTCATATACCAGAAAATGATTTAGTACTAAGCATAGAAGTATTACCTAAAGTTATTTTAAGTGCTACACACGGGGATTTAGCAAGATCAGGTGGCACAGCTTCACATAAAGTTTTAAATTGGTTTACTAAAATGGCTTCACAACAGACCAATAGTAGTTTATTTGACACAGATGTAATGCTTACAGGCCATTACCACCATTTTTTTAGTTTTGAAAGTGATACAAGGTTATTTATTGGTACAACTGCACAAGACCATAGTGGACAACAATATTTTGCACAAACTGGTGGTGGATCAGCACCAAGTGGTACTACAACGTTTCTAATGCACAACACAGACGGTAGGAAGTGGTCAGACATTAATATACTTTAGAGGGAGTATATTTATGAATATAACTACAAGGAAAGAATGGGGTGCTAAAAACCCTAAATCATCTTTTTCTAAATTAGGCGAAGTTAAAGGTTTAGTTGTACATTGGTCAGCATATCCTACTGCATTAAGTAAAGCAGAGGAAATATCACAAGTAAGACAAATACAAGATTTACACCAGAACGATAGAAATTGGAACGATATTGCATATAATTTTTGTGTCGGCGATAGTGGTACATTATATGAAGCTAGAGGTTTTGAAAACAGAAGTGCAGCACAAGGTGGCAATACACGTGACGAAATAAATTACAATAATAAACATTTTGTTGCTGTTTGTTGGTTAGGTGGATCAAAGCCAGACGATCAACCAAGCAAAGAAGCTGTAATGGCAGTAAAAGAATTATGGCGTAAAGTAGGTGGCGATATAAGACCACATAGTTCTTTTAAATCAACTAATTGTCCCGGCGATATGTGGCGTAAATGGATTGACAATAGACTTACATTCGTACCAGAAGAAGCCAAAGCAGCTGAAACAGTCAAAGAAGCAACACGTTTTAGTTTAGTTAAAAAAGGGGATCGTGGCCAAAGCGTAGAGGAAATACAGATAATGTTAAATTTTGTAAATAAAAAACCTATACCTATTGACGGCGATTTTGGTAACAAGACATTAGCAGCTGTTGTGATTTTCCAAAAAGCACACAAATTAACACCAGACGGTATAGTAGGACAACTTACGTATGCAAAACTTATAGAAGCAAACAGATCAACTAAGAAAGAAAGGAAATACACCATTGAGTAAAGTAACAAAAGATTGGAAAGCATATTGGAAGTTTATGTTTTCAAAAGCATTTAGAACAGGGTTGCAGTCAGCAATATCTTTATGGTTAGCTAATTCAGCTAATATTATAAATGCAGATATGTTAGAACTACTTGGGGTAGCGTTTTTAAGTTCGTTTATAACAGTTATACAACACGCATTAGAGCAATATAAACCAGCACAGACGTACTAACACGCAGCACCTAGAAAAGAAAAAGACCGGGAGTAAAATCCCGGTCTTTTCTATATACGTACGTCCAAACAAAAGTGGAGTGTTTACTTGAACGTTACAATAGTAACATAATTTTTTTTATAAATGCCACATAAACAAATAAATCTGTTTATTATGTCAATAAGCAAATTAAAGGAGTGTAAAAATGTTAGCTGAACCAATAGACTATTATCTTATGTTTTTAGGATTTATAAGCATAATTATGATCGGTGCATTACTAGGCGAAGTTGCTGTATGGATTGCAAAAATGCTTGGTTTTGAACCAGTACAAGAATACGACGTTGATTTTGAACGTAGGTTAAAAGACGGCGAAGTATTAGACAAAGATAATATGTTTAACAATGTTTGTTAAAAAAAATAATAGCTTTTTAGCAAAAAGATTATTAAAACATTTATTGACAAATCCAACAAATGTATTATTTTATGTTAAAAATTTAATATTACATTATGATAAAACACCAAAAGAAATTAGATTGTTTCAATGTTTTATGTGTAAAGAAAACTACGTTTATCCTTATAAAAGCAAAGATTATGTAGCTTGTAATAATTGTTTTAAAAAATTAAGATAATGTGTAAAAACTGTAAGGAAGATAAGCTGATAGATCGTAATGACATTTGTTACGATTGTAACCGTGGCGATATATAAACGGTTTACAGCTTGTAATACATTTAGCAAAAGTATTAACGGTATTTTTATTGTTACCTAGGTGTATTACAAGGTGTTTAAAGAAAGAGGTAGAAAATGAACACAAACGAAAGCATAATGAAGCAAGTTGCACTAAAAGCTGCAATTGAATTAACAAAAGATAAATTTGATATTAATGCTGTTGGTGCAAATCAACAACTTGATCTTATAAAAGATATATCAGATAATCTTTTTAATTGGTTAAAAGAGGGTGTAGAACAAGCTGTACCAACAGTACAAGCACCGTTTGAACAAGAACCACCTAATGAACCAGTATTTGAAACAGAACTGAAATCATTTACGCCAAAATGTCCAGAATGTAAATCAGATGTTGAGGATAATCGTGAAAAGATTAAATCAGATCCTAAGTTTGCTAAAATCCCGGTATTTAGCTGCACTAATAAAAAAGGTTGTGATACAGGTAAAGGTTATTCGTGGGCTACGTGGAACGAGGACGAGTTTGCAAACCAAGAAATACAAGCTAGTAAAGACTTACCGTTTTAATGGACAAAAAACAATTTCTGTACTGGTGTCAATGGCTAAAGATACGTTGGCCAAATGCAAAGTTAGATGATTTAACGGTTAAATCGTTATTTGAGGACTTTAAAATATATGATGATGATGTTTTTGGTGGTGTACTACTAAGTTATTTTGATAGTGGTAATGACTTTTTAGATTGGTCAAAGCTAAAAAAACTATGTAGGGAAGCACAAGTAGAACAGTTTGCAACGCTAGTACAGCAAAAGAAATTAGCTGCACAAGTAGAGGAACAAAAGGTAGATCCACCAAGTAGCTTAGAAACGTATTTAGAAATGAATGGCTACAAGTCATTTGCAGAAGCCGTGTTTTATAAGACACAAAACTTATATAAATACAATAAGATACGTGATTGGCAAAAAGAATTGTTTAAACCCTATGTCAATATGAATTATGAAAGTGCCATTGAAAAAGGTTGGCGTTTTGGTATAGGTGGTAGCAATGAGTGATGAACCAGAGTTTGTTGGTGCTGAACTAGAATTTACGTTTACAATAGTGCCACATTGGTTACTAGAAGTGTTAAAACCAATAGAATTGACTACCTACGTTGCACTAGGTCAATACGCAGACAACAAGACGAAAGAGTGTTGGCCAAGTGTGACGAAGTTAGCCAAAGATATACAACGATCTAGGTTTTCTACAATAAAAGCATTACAGGGCTTAGAAGATAAAGGCGTTGTTGAAATCAAGGAACGTTATAAAGATAAAGGCGAACAAACCAGTAATTTATATATTCTTAAACTTACACCGGGGGTGTCAAGAAAACTAGACAGGGGGGGTAAAGAAAACGTGACAGGTAGGGGTATAGAAAACTTGACACAAACTATACTCAATAGAACTATATCCAATGAACTATATTCTAGGGAAGTACAAGAACTTTATGTAAATGCAATGCAACAAGTATGTGCATTAGATAAACCAACTAAATCACAATGGGGACGGATCTACAAAGCTGCAAAAGAAATGCACGAAGCAGGTTATGAACCGGGGGATATAGCTGTAATTGCTGAAAACTTAGTTAAAACTTATGGTGCTGGTGCTTTAACGCCACAAGGAATTGTAAATAATGTCCAGTTGTTTAAAGGTGCTAGAACTGCAAGTGCTAAACAGGTAGAAAATGCGATAGATCAGAAGAAAATGGAAGATTGGGCGAATGATAACTAATTGCATATTAGCTTGGGCGTTAATACTTAATAATTTTGCTGTTGGTATTACACCTACTGTTGATGACTTCACAAACATAAAAGATTGTGAAAACTATGTACCAGATAGTTGTATGCAATATGCACAGCTGTTAGTGGAACATTTTGATGTAGAAAATATTGAAACGGCTACAAAAGTTATGTGGTGCGAAAGCCGAGGTAAAGCTAACGCATATCGTTATGAAGATGATGATAGTGGATTATTTCAAATCATACCTAGATCGTATGGGTGGGTTAAACAAAATTATGACGTTCCACATTGGGATTATCCTATTGGCAACAATTACGCACAATTTGTGCCAAAATATAATATAAAGGTTGCGTCAATATTGGTAGAAGATATACATAGCCGTAATCCTTACTGGAAAGTATTTAGTAGTAGCCAATGGTGTTGGGAAGATACAGACAAGTGGATAAAAAAATGGAAAGGCGAACAATGAAAATACTTAATTTATATGCAGGTATAGGTGGCAATCGTAAACTATGGGGTAATGAACACCAAATAACATCAGTTGAATACGACAACGACATAGCAAATGTTTATAAACAACATTTCCCTAATGACGAAGTTATAGTAGGGGACGCACACGAATTTTTGTTAAACAATTATAAAGAATTTGATTTTATTTGGTCTAGTCCACCTTGTCCAAGTCATAGTCGTATTAGACAAAACGTAGGTGTTTTAGGTGGGCAAAACGAAGCTATTTATCCAGATATGAAACTTTACCAAGAGATTATATTGTTAAAACATCATATGGAAATTAAAAAAAGAAAAATTAAAAAACCGTGGGTTGTTGAAAATGTTATACCTTATTACAAACCTTTAATAGAAGCACAAAAACTTGGTAGGCATTTGTTTTGGGCGAATTTTGAAATTACACAAAAAGAATTTAATCACATAGAATTTAGAACTGCTGGTATAAAAGATTGGGAAAAATATCACGGTTTTGATTTAAGTGATTACAAAAAAGGCAATAAAAGAGTATTATTACGAAATTGTGTTTATCCAGATGTAGGTAAACACGTCTTAGATTGTGCGTTAAATGAACTATAACAAAAAGTTTGATATACAGCTTAAACAAGGTCAAAAGCTAGAGGATCAGTTAGCACAGTTTTTTACCGGGAAAAACATAGAAGTTAAATCAGAACGTTATTTATGGGAACAAACAGGCAATCTATTTATAGAGTATCAATATAAAGGTCAACCTAGTGGTATTGCAGCAACAGAAGCTGATTATTGGGCGTTGTGTTTAATCCGTGATGAACAATTATTACAAATGTACATATTACCAACAAATACGCTTAAACGGATAACAAGACGATTTATAGACACAGAACGTGATGTAGTTGGTGGCGATAATGATAATTCACGTGGTATAAAAGTACCAATAGACGATATTGCAAACGGCTTTAAATTTTAAAAATATATCAAAAATAATGGGATAAATACCCGGATACTATAATGTTGTATATAGAATTGGAGTATGTGTATGTCTAACAAGGGCTACGACAATATATTAGATTTATTAAAGCACGTAATGGGCTTTCAATCGTGGTTGCAGGATAAAGAACCAGTAGAAGCAAACAACACACCAGACGGTCATTATGGGGGTATGAACTTCACAATACCTTGGACTAATGGCGATAAAACAAGAATGTCTATACGTTATAACTTTGTTGGATCATACGACGTACAAATAAACAATTTTGTAGATTATCAACAAACAGTATTTCAAGTAGAAAACGATCTAAGCCGGGAACAAATGCTTAACTTGTTTGCAAACCTATATGAGGAAATAAGAGTACAAAGCAGTATGGTTTTAGAAGATTTAGATTTTGACGTAACAAAAGAAACAAAAGAAATAATAAATAAATTAAATAATCCATACTCTTAGTAATTTCAACTATTCTTAATGTATGGAATGGCATAACAGGGCTAATTGCAACAACTTACCAACACATCTGTTCTTTCCCGGTACAGAGGAAAGTACAGATAAACAGTACTGGGAAACACATATAGTTTGCCGTGAATGTCCAGTAAACGTAGAATGTTTGCAAGACGCACTAAACAATGATTATGAATACGGTGTATATGCCGTACCAGAGCGTGTAAGACGTAGATTTAAAGCTAAACCACCAGCTGATCTGGATAAAACATTAGTAGAAACCTATACAACATTAGATATTATTGACGCAGAGTTTAGTTATCACGGCGAATTAGTACGTAAGCGTTGTCTAAGGTGCAACAGAAAGACTAAAGGTTATCCAAATGACAATGAAAATTGGGGTGGTAAATCACATATTTGCGTTAGTTGTCATATAAAGATACAAAACAATAAACAAGCTGATAAGCTGCTGGACCGTGAGAAGCCAAGCAAGTCAATGCCAGAGTTTGATAGTCACGGACAATTAGTAACTAAGCGTTGTACAAAGTGTTGGGAACGTAAGATAGCTGATGAATTTAGCAGACGACCACAAGGCATAGGTGGTAAGACAAGTTGGTGTAAAGCGTGTACAAGAAAAAATTTAGAAATATGGCAAGAAAAACAAAAAAAACAGTTATAGTTAGATAAACAAAGGAGTGTTAAATGGAATTACCTAATAAAAAATACAACATTATATATGCAGATCCACCGTGGTCTTATGGTGCTTGGTCAGATAAAAGTAATGGGAATGGTTTAGCTACTAAGCATTACAAAACAATGACTAAACAAGATATTTGCGAACTTAAAGTAGAAGATTTAGCAGAAGAAGATTGCGTTTTGTTTATGTGGGTTACATATCCACATTTACAAACAGGTTTAGATGTTATCAATGCGTGGGGATTTACATTTAAAACAGTTGCATTTACTTGGGTTAAAAGACATAAAAACAATAAGTATTGTAAAGGTCTAGGTTACTGGACTAGGTCTAATGCTGAAATTTGTTTATTAGCTGTTAAAGGTAAACCAAATAAATTTGTTATTGACAAATCAGTTAGTCAAATAATAGATACTGTAAGAGAGAAACATAGTAAAAAACCAGATGTTGCTAGGGAACGCATAGTACAATTATTAGGTGATTTATCACGTATAGAAATATTTGCAAGACAAACTGCAAACGGTTGGGATAGCTGGGGTAATGAATTATGAAAGTATTAGAACTATTTGCAGGTAGTTGCAGCTTTAGTAATGTAGCTAAAGAATTTAAATACGATACATTTACAACAGACTATAAAGATTTTGACGGCATTGACTACGTAACAGATATATTTGCATTTGATTTAAATAAACTACCGTGGCAACCAGACATTATCTGGGCAAGTCCACCTTGTACTTATTTTAGCGTTGCAAGTATTGGTAAGCATTGGAACGCAGATCATACACCAAAAAGTAAAGAAGCAATTACTGGTATGGCAATAGTAAACAAAACAAAAGAAATAATTACTGCATTACAACCAAAACATTTTGTAATAGAAAATCCTAGAGGTAAGTTACGTAAATTAAATCTATTAGATGATTACACATTAGATACTGTAACTTATTGTCAATATGGCGATACTAGAATGAAACCGACAGATTTGTGGCATAATTTAAGTTGGACACCTAGACCAATGTGTAAGAACGGTATGCCGTGCCACGTTGCAGCACCTAGGGGTTCAGTAACCGGGACACAAGGACTTAAGGGTAATTATGAAAGAAGTAAAGTACCTTATGAACTATGTAAAGAAATATTGGAAAACATAAATGTACATAAAAGATGAAGTAATATTAGACGATTTAGATGATGAGTTATGCGACTTGCACAAAAAGAATTAGTAGATAAATACGATCTAAAAGTATTATCACTTGGTGCAGGTGTACAAAGTTCTACTGTACTATTTAAAATATTAGACGGTGTAATAACTAAACCAGATGTTGCTATATTTGCAGATACAGGCAACGAACCTAAAGAGGTATATATATATTTAGAATACCTTAAAACATTTATGAAAAATACAATACCTTTACATATAGTCAGTAAATCTAATATTGTTGATGACGCACTAGCAGATAGTGAAAAAGGAACAAATAAAGGTTTTATAACAATGCCAGTATATGGTTTAGATGATACTGGTAAAAAGTCATTAGGACGCAGACAATGTACAAATGATTATAAAATACAACCAATACACAAAGAAATACGTAAAATACTTGGTGTTAAAACATTACGTGGCAAAAGTGTAGAAATGGTTATGGGTATAAGTACAGACGAAATACAACGTGCTAAGAAACCACAACAACAATGGCAAATAAACTATTATCCATTACTTGAACTAGATATGAGTAGGCACGATTGCAAACACTATATACAAGAAAAACAAGTAAAACAACCACCAAGAAGTGCGTGTATTGTTTGTCCATATCATAGTAACGAGGAGTGGCAGCATTTAAAAGATAACTATCCAACAGAATTTAAAGAAGCTGTTGCATTTGACTATGCAATACGTGATAAAAAAGAGGGAATAAAAAACTATTTACATAGTAGTTTCATACCATTAGATCAAGTAAACTTTAAAAAGAAACAGAAGATGTATCAAGGTTCATTGTTTGATGATGAATGTGAGGGTATATGTGGTATTTAAAAAAGTATTATTGGTTTAGATTACAAATAAATGTTAAATATAATAACTTTTTAGCTTATTATTTTTACAATTACTGGGTTAATAATTCACACCAATATATGGATTTAACTGCTTACTGGCTAGATAAATTGGAAAATACTTATTAATAAATTACAAAGACCTTGTCTAACGTGTCGTAGGTTATTTACGCCAAGTAAATCTAATACAAGTTACTGCGAACCACATAAACCTAAACAAGTATATAAAAAGAATTATAAAAAAGGACGCAGAGCATACGACGATACAGAGTACAGACGCAATAGAAAGCTAATAAGAAAGCAACAAAGATACTGCGTATGGTGTGGATCAGCAGGAACAAGCACTAATAAACTACAAGTTGACCACATAGTACCAGTAAGTAAGGGTGGTTCACATCATATAAGTAATTT
>CAACVD010000355.1_pt1 | contig 22104 bp, 18 predicted proteins | sample 2381771 | NCBI WGS metagenome assembly CAACVD01 (sample SAMEA5211965, study PRJEB30684) | marine metagenome | biome: Marine; feature: Epipelagic; material: Water | collected 2015-10-15 | depth 15 m | reverse complement strand
ATATAGTGACTATTTCAGATCACATGTATAAAGACGTATTTGTATTAGATAAAGAAATCAATGCATTCGCATGCTGGGTTAATCTAGAGAAGATTTAACCGTTTAATGGCATATATCGAGATGTATAACTCTCATTAACTGCTGGTGACGATGTAGCAGGCTTTGAAGGTATCTTAGTATTTTGTCTAGGATTAGAAAGATTAGTCTTCTTAAGACTATCGCCTTGCTGGGTCATTGTTTGTTGCTGCTCTTCATTTTCCTCTGCTTCAACTGGGTCAATTTGAACCTTGTTATCATATCTATCGGAATCTGGTACTGGGTGTCTATTAATTCCTGTATCGATTCTTTCTAACATATCTGAAGGTACTGTAACTTTACCTTGATTATCATATCTCCCGTTGGCAAGTTCCATTGCAACGTCAACATAATAATATGCACCTCTATTATCACTGTTACCGGGTCCAGGTGTTAAAGCGTCAGTCTTTACATTTACAATATAATAATTTTTATCTGAATCAAAATATGTGTCGATGTATTCTTTTTGTTGATCGGAAAGAAGCTTGTAACTATCTTTGCTTTTAAAATTACTAATAAGTTTTACAAGATCACCTGTTAAAAAGCTACCATTGCTCATTCTAGTGATAGTATTTTCTACGAGTTCTAAAAATTTTCGTGCCATAATAATATTTATATTTAATCAACTAACTATCTATAATATTTTCTTTATTAAATATTATTAATGGCTAAAATAAATTTAGATATTCTTAAAAAACCTGCTGAAAGACAAAATCCTTTTGTTTTTACTGATTTGAAGTTAGATTTAAAAATAGATAAAACTTTTAATAACGAACTAGAGAAAAAAGGTCAAATTAAAGATATCCAATCATCAAATAATTTAGAAGCTATTAGAAATGCATTTGTAAGTTTATTAACAACCTCTCCAGGGGAAAAAATATTAAATCCTACATTTGGTATCAATTTTGGTGATTTACTTTTTTTACCAGTTACAGAACCTAGAGCTAAAGTTATTGGTGAAAATATTGTTTTAAATATTAATAAATTTGAACCAAGAATTAAAATAATTGGTTTAGAAGTAATAGCTGAACAACAGCGACAAGAATATATAATTAATTTTGAATTTACAATACCAAGATTTAACAATGAACCGTTTTCTATTAAAGGAGCTTTAAACCAAACTGGTTTCTATACATCTAAATAAATATTCTTATGGCAAATAATACAGATTTTACTTTAAACAAAGACGCATATACATCTTTTGATGCTCTTACTTTAAAGCAGCTCATTAAACAAAGATTGAACGATGGGGGTGTATTTACTGATCAAATATTTGAAGGAAGTAATATATCTGCTATTATCGATATTATAGCATACTCATATCATTCTTTATTATTCTATTTAAATCAGACTGGTTCTGAAGCATTATTTTCGGAAGCTACTTTATATGAAAATATGAATAGAATAGTAAAATTAATTGACTATAAACCAAACGGGTTCCAAACTTCATTACTACCGTTTGAAGTAGAAGCTAACTCTAATATAGAACCTAATTTATACACATTAAAAAGGTATTCGTATATTATTATAAATGGAATATATTATTCTATTAAAGACGATATTACTTTTAATAAAACCGCAGTAGGAAGACAGACTTTAGTAGATTTTTCTGATGATAATTTATTACATCAAGGACAATATTTTGAACACCCAGCACAGTTAGGTATAGGAGAAGATTTTGAAACAGTAACTCTAGTTGTAAAAGATAATGTAAGTAACGAACCAGTTTTCATTGACGATAATACAGTGGATGTTTATGTTAAGGATGTTAATACGGGTGAATATTTATATTTTGAAGAATGTAGTAATATATTTTTAAAAGGGCCGCAAGACTTATCATATGAAAAACGAATTAATGAAAACGGTTTTTATGAATTTAAATTTGGTAATGGGGTTTTTGGTAAAAAAATAAACCAGGGAGATCAAATATTAATTTACTATCTTAAAAGTGATGGTGAATCCGGTATAGTTTCAGCCGGTACTTTAGACGGTAATCAAATTAATTATTTTACAACTCCACAATTTTTAAATATTAGTAATAATTTATATGGAAGCAATATAACTTTCTTACCAATAGAAAATTTACTAGATTTAAACTTTACTAATACAACCGGGTCAACTCAATCAAGAGAAAAAGAAACAGTTGAAGAAATCCGTACTAATTCAATTAAATTATTCCAAAGTCAAGATAGATTGGTAACATTAGGAGATTATAATAGTTTTATTGATAAAAATTTCTCTTCTATTGTTAAATCTGTTAACGTAGTTAATAATAAAGATTACATTAATCAATATATAAAATATTTTTATGATTTAGGTTTAGACAGACCTAACGATGATTCAAGATTTTTATTTAATCAAGTAAAATTTCCCACCCAAGGGCAGTTTAACAATTTATATTTCTTTTTTGTACCAGAAATTAATCCTGTAGATTCTAATAATAATATAAACTTTCTTTCAACATCACAAAAAAATTCAATTTTTAATAGTATGTCTGATAATAAACAAGCTAATATAGAATTTTCTTCACAAGACCCTGTATATAATGCATTTAGTGTAGGTTTAAGAGAATCACCAGACGAAGTGTTGGATAAAGATTTAATTAATGAAACCTTTTTAGTTATAAAAAGAAAAACATCTCAAAGGTTAAGTTTTGAAAGACTTACTCAAGAAGTTAATAATATATTTAAAAATTATTTTGATTCTGCAACACTTGGTTATGAAATAAATTTAGAAGATTTAAGTAATCAAATATTAAACGTTACAGGTATTGATAGTATTGTTACTCGTAGGGTATCAGAAAATGGTATAACAGAATCCCCGGGTATAAGTCTATTATCTTTCAATATTATATATGATAAGGAAGATATAGAAATAATTTCATCAAGCTTTACGCTGCCTTTCTTCAAATACCCATTTCTTTATAACGGAACTTTAAAAAATAATATTATAGTGGAAGATGTATAATGGGTGCTATCGATTACATTTTTGATATAAATTATGACGTTCTAAACACTATTAGTGTCCCTTTTTCTTCGGTAAACGCTGGTGGTTTAGATACTAATACCACGTTTGATGGTGAAATTGGTAGATTAACTTTTAATATTGATTTTAACACTGCAGATCCAATTGTAAGTGATATAGATTATTTTATTGATTTTGGAGACGGAACTATCAGTAAGGATTTTTCTGCAACTCATATATACGAAGTACCTGGTGATTATCTTGTAACGTTAGTGGTAACCGATTCAGCTAACAATTTATTTAAAAGTGACGATAGTAGAATTATTAATGTAAAAAATGTTATACCTGATGTTTTACAATTATCTTTTGCCGGGGAAGGAACACAATTTAGATCAGCTCCTTCAGCTACTTTTATTGTTACTAGATATAATAGTGCATCTACATCAAAAATTTTATCTGCAAATGATTATAGTGTTAATCTATCGGTATCAGGCAATACAAGTAATTTTTTAACTGAACAAGAATATAATAATACAAAAAATGTTCAGATCAACCGCGGTACGTTTTTTATGGATAGTATTAGTCAAAATTTTCAAGTTATCGATTCTGTTAAAACATCATCTAGTGATATATATGCTAAATTAACTGATGATGGTTTAAATGTATTGTTTAGTGGGGATAAACAAGAAGACAATTTTTATGTCGGTACTTCTGGTTTTGGTACCTTCTTCTATTACGAAGATTGATATAAATATTATAAATGAGTGAAAGAATAATTTTTGCAAATTTTGATCTCAAAAACGTAAAAGATCCAGAGTCAAATTTTTATAATATACCCGATTTACAGTTTAATGTTTTAAACAATATTTCGGATAATATTGTTTTGGGTATCAATAATAATTTACCACCTACAAAATTAGTTTTTTCAACAAATGGTGTAGATGGTATCGGTGTTAATGATACTACTTTTGGTATTAATACTATTAATTACACTAATCAAAAAATTTATTTTGTTGTTAGATTAAAAAATGATGATAACTTTCAAATTAAAAATGCTCCAAGATTAGATTTTTATGACAATACCGATCTTTATAGTATAGGTTTATCTTGTTTCGATGAATTTGATCAATCAGTAAATACTACATTTATTTCAAAATTTGATAAAGAAACATCGTTAGGAGGCTTCTTTAAAGGTTATTTTTTAATCGATAATCCAATTAATAATATAAAACTTAAAGGTGAAGTTTTAACTGAGACCGGTACAGTAACAGGGGTATCAAATAATTTTAATGTATATGATAAATCAGGATTATATGATTATAGAAAAATAAACGAAGATAATGATCAACAAAGTAATTATAAAAATTTAATTTTTCAAGATATATTACTAAACAAAGAAAACTTTTTCGATAATTTTTTAGGGACTATAGTTGGTAATTTGAGTAGTAATCCTAATTCACTTGGTATAAAAATTTATGAAAAAATAAGTAATTTTGTTTCTAATAATTCAGATATTGATTTTTCTAATTTTGATTCATTCAATAGTATGTTAGATAACCTTGATATTAGTATTGAAGAATATAGAACTATATTTCCTCCAGATTTAAAAAGATTGGTGGATAATTTAAGTATTAATTTATCTAAACAAAAAGGCCAGAAAAATCAATTTAATCAGAATTTTGACGATAAAGGTTATCAAAACTCTAATTTTTACGGTTTAAATAAAGGTAATGCTTTACCCGTTTTAACAACAGTACTTACTGCTGGTAGAGATACATCTTATATAGTAGCTGAAGAAAACTTTTCCGGAAAATATAAACTTTTAAATACTAATATATTAAGTGCATATGATCCTAGATTTACAGATTTAAACTCATTTACATATAATCTTAGTACTTATAACAATACCTGGGGGTGGGGATTGATTCTTCCAGATAATTTAGGTAAAAGAAATTATATAATTTTACAACAAGGAACAAAAAGAGACCTTTTAGCTTTACAGGATGGGGATAGATTAAGAACTCAAGATTTTGATTCATTTGAAGGTGATATATCTACGTTAGAAAATTTTTACACTTTTTATGATTATATATCATCTACTGAAGATTCTTATTTACAAAAATATATAGACTTTGATAATCCTAATACTAGTGTGGGTAATTTAAATTCATTTAGTGGTTATTCTTCCGACTCAGGGGTAATTGATGAACTTGTTTTAAATCTGTTAACCCAAAAGACTGTTTCACTTGATAATAAAATATCCGATTTAATAAAAATTGCAGTTGAGGCAGAAAAAGCGAATACTAATTTTGATACAGAAGAATTTTCACTTTTAGAAAGTCAATATGGTATCGATCTTTCATTAATTGTACCTACTAGTAGGGATACACCGACTGAAGGAGATTCAGGTGGAGGAGATTCAGGTGGAGGAGATTCAGATGAAGATATTGACGATTTCGTCGTTATTACTGATCAAACTATATTAGTAGATTCCGATGGTAATCCTATAGTTCTCGATGACGGTGACTTTATAGAAATAGTTGAATAATTATTATTTTGGAAATCTTTCTTTAACAGCTTTTCTATGATTAATCTGTCTATTTTCAGATTGTCCTAAATTAACATCTATACCATTAGAAGATAATGTATCTATTATCGATGTTACTATTTCATATAAATAATGAAAATCTTCATTAGTAAAGTCTTGATAGTGTTGTTTTCTTATATCAACAGGTGAAGCATTACCTGAGTTAACAGATCCGCTAAAATTTTCGGCCCATCTATCTTTTATTAATTCAAGATCGTCGTTATTGTTAGAAGTTGACATATTAATATTTATGTTTAGAACCCGTTATAAGTGGTGAATCCAGTCCACGAACCATGAGTTTCTAATATATCTCTAACAGGTGTTCCACCGTCAAGAGCTGTTGAACCTGATAGAGGAGAATTTATATTTATTTCTGGGAAACCTAGTTGACGAGGGCGGTCTTCAATCCATTCAAATGGTATATGAGCCCTAGTTTGGGTTCTAGTGTGATCTGTAGCCCTTACTAATTGTTTGCCAGGAATTAAATGATTTATTGAAGATAAATCAAAATTCTTAGTTTCAGGAATAGCACCCATGGCTTCAAATCTAAGATTTGTATCTGTGGTAAATTCTGCAGATAATGGAAGGTACCCTCTATAGTCTGGAAATGTGTTACTTTGTAACTTCAAACTAGTATCATTTCTAATTACTAACGTTATAAAGCGTTGAGCATTACCACCGGTTTCAGCTGCAGTCTTGGGGTGACCTAAAGTAATATCTATTGTAGCTTCGAATATATCACCTATTACCGTGGGGTTGAGTACTTGGCTTACTAAGGCTGAAGTAGATTTACGACCACCGGAGCTTATATCTGAATGTATAGCAGTTGTGGATGACATATAAGACTTTATCGATAAAAGATTAAAACCTTGAATTAACGATAAAACATTTAAATTTGATGTATCCCATCTTATTTTTAAATTATTCAAAACAATATTACCATTAATCTGAGCAGCAGTTACACCTAATGCATGTAAATCTATCAATAATATAACATGTTCACATAAAACTCCAGCACCGCCTTCATTATACCACCTATTACCACTGGTATCACTGTCATCTAAAGCTGTTCTAGAACTATCAGCTGGTAGCAAACTATCACTTACAAACTCAGACTTATAAAAATCTACATTACGAAAATCATTTTCATGGTAAAGATAGAGTTTACTGGTATTAGAGGTACTAAACTGATAATTATTACCTGAGTTATAAAGATTAGGTATATTTATCGACATAGAACATAGAGACCAAGTACTTGTATCATTTATATTATTACCGAAGAAATTTATTTCTTGATTAATAGTTGGTAGTTCAAATATTTGCGTTTCTGATTGCCCGAAAAATATAGTGTTAGGTGTAGTAAATAAAGATGTATCAACTACAGTATCTGATGGTATTCTTGTTATAGTCACTTTACCATCCTGTATAGACATAAAATCTGTATCTACATTAACACCGAAATTTCCAGTAGCATCTATTGCACTTAAACCTGAATTTTCATTATATTTGATATAATTTGCAGCAATAACATTATCCCGGGCAATTATATCTGTAAATACCGCTGTACCTGTTCTTTCATCGAGAAAGAAACCATTTTCACCTGCATTCAAATATTGTAATAATTGATCCCCTGTTGTACCGTCAACATAATTAAACCCGTCAAAATTACTACTTTGTATGGACCCTGCTATAATAATATTTGATTCGAGGGCAGTGGCAGCAACTGAACCTGCAGCAATTGCTGTTGCACCGACTGCATCAACAGCTATTTTACCAGCGTCAACTGAACAAGCAGCTAAGTGGCAAGATTGAATTGAACATGAATTTATATGACATGATACAATGGTATCAGATGCTATTCTATTTGCATTTATACTACCACTAGTAATGTTGGCTGCATCCAGGTTTGAAACAGTTACGCAACTTGCGTCTAAAGTACCAGTAGTTACACAATCTGCTGTTATACCTGAAGAAGTAATTTGATCTGAAGTAATTGTACCTGAGACTATTTTATTAGCATTTATACTATTACCGGTTATAACGCAACCATCGATAGTATTTGCAGTCATATGTCTTGTTGTGATTGCACCATCATCAATCTTTGGCTCAGTTATTGCGCAATTGTTAATTTCACCAGTGCAGATTGAATTTTCATGTATAAAATTATCAACTGTTACAGATCTAGTTTGACAAGTATCATTTTTAACAACTAAAAGTTTATCTGAACCTTGGATATCATTGGTAATACATACCTCTTCTATTCTTTTATTGGGCATAATTATATTTAATATTTTATACTCATATTTAAGTAATAAATATAATATATGGCACATAGTCTTTCAGAAAATACTGTATTAAATAGTATTACTAATTCTTTAAATGATGAAAAAATAGATTCTCTAAAAGCTTTTAGTTTTGTTGAGTATCTCAATTATTCAAAAACTATTACCTCTGATGAAGAAAATTTTAAAGCCTATGAAGATTATTTAAAAAAATGGAATAAATCAACTAATCAAAAAAATAATAGTTTTAATAATGACGTAAAAACACAATATATAGATCTATTAAGAGACGTAACTTTACAATTTACAACTAATGAAGAAAAAAGATATCTATCAAATTTAGATTTTAATGAAGAAGAAGATGTACAAATTGCCTTACCTTTTTACGCTAAAAAAATAAAAGAAATTATACTTTATTATAAACTGAAAAGAGATACATATCAAAAAGAATTAAGAATTTCAAAAAATAAAGGAAGCGCCAATAGTATTAAAGAATTTGTTAAATCGAAAATAATTGATTTATTTACAGGTGATGATATCGACCCAACTGTTAGAAGTAGTTTTTCTTTACAAGAATTACAAAAAAATGTATCTGTTGAGCTAGAAGAAAGTTACGACGTATTCAATGATTATTATGACATTGACCCTACTAAAGAGCCTGAATTTTATGATACAACCGGTGCAAGGGAAACTTTCTTCACCTCTAATACAAACTATATAAGTGCTAATGAGTTTTTAGATTTAGATCAAGCAATTATTGATGTTATTAACGGTAAAGGTATAACTTTATCAGAGTTAGGTGAATTTAGTCCTATTATTAATGTAGATAACGCTGATGAAAATTTATTAGATGATACTGATTATATTGATTATAAAAAAACCGATAGGGATAATTTAAAACTTTTATTTCACGCTGAATTAACTAAATCTTTATTAGGTACAGATTTTTATTATCTATCAACAGATACACAGGGTAACGTTCTATCTGGAGAGCTTTTCGAAAGTAATAATAAAGTAGCTAATTTATTAAACACTCATAACCCTACTTCATTAACGATACAAAGTGATGATACTTTAAATGATAGAAATGTTGGCTTATTTTACAGACCTACAAATTTTTCAGTATTGAAAATGGAAGGAGGTTTTGATAGGGCTTTAAATAAGGTAGAAAAAGAAAAATTGTATATTTTCCCTGATCCTGATAGTTATGGAAATATTTCAGGATTAACAAAGACGCAATATGATAATCCATTTTCTTTTATACTTGATAAAAAAACTTTTAAAAATATTTCTTCATCATTTGGTAAAAGATTGCCGAAAAAAAATACCAACAATCAAGGATTTTTCTCATATGATACTTTTGAGCAAAAAAGAACTAACTATTTAAATTTAAGTAATTTTGAATATAGTATTTCTAATTTTTTTAATAGTGGAATTGTATTTGAATCTTTAAATGATATTTACGGTAATCGGTTTATTGAGTATGTAGAAGACAAGAGTTTTATAAATGATAGCGTTTCTATTGACTTAACTAATGATGAAACTATATTTACAGGTAGTAGAACGCTAACATCATTTACTAATAAACCTAATAATAAAAAGAATTTTGTAGAAAAAAGTAATAGTTTTAAAAATACTTTTTGTTTTAATATTTCAACTAATGTATTTGAACCGTTGAGTTCAAGTTTTAATTCTATATTCAGTAAATTCAGTAATAATGCTGAATTATATGATGAGTTAAATAATAAAGTATTAGTTTTTGATATAATTAATGATATTTTTTATATAAAGACAAAAAGTTATTCTGTATTAGATTCATACGAATATGATGGTACATTTTTCAATAGAAATACGTTACCATTTATTATAAAATATTCAAATACTATTACACCAATTGCTACATTAATATCAAACGTTTCTAATCATATTTTTTACGAAAATAAAATTTTTCAAACAATTGTCAGTTTAACACCTGAATCATCTGGGTCTAACAATACTTTTTATTACGAATTTGCATTTTATGATATAGAAAATAGAGATGTAAATTTTATTACTAATAAATTAGTTACTTCACCTACATTTTTTGAAGATAATTTTAGTCTTAATTTAAATGTAAAGGTAAAAGAAATAAGAAATATTATATTATCTCATGATGATAAAACGAATCTTTTTACGTTAGTTACCAATTTTATCGATTTAAATGAAAATTTATATTTGCATAATTTAATTTTTTATATTTTTGATAACAGTTTAAAAATAGTTGAAAATTCAATTTATACACCTGAAAATTTTCATCAAACATCTAATTTTTATTCTTTAGAATCGTTAGAGGACCAATATTCATTAGGTTCCTTAAGCACAACACCAACTTTAAGCTCTATAGATGGGGTAGTAATTTTATAATGTCTTTTTTAAATACAGTTAATCTTTCATCGAATTATCCACATACCGCGGATATAAATTTAGTTAAAAAATTTAGAGTAAATGGTACTGATACTATTACTTTTAATTTACAAGAAATAGAAAATAATTCTGGTAATAATCTTACTATTAACAAAATTTTGTTTAATTATGGTGATGGGACGTCAGAATATATTGATAGTACGGTTAATTTAGTTACATCAATATTTGAACCATTAAGTTCAGTATCTCATACATATTATTCAACTATATCTTCTTTAGATAATGTTCTTTCAGGTAGCGCTACTTTCTTTTATATGAACGGTTTTAAAACTACTATAACTTTAGTTGCTTTCTATAACTATAATAACGTAATTGAGACACAACCTAATATAGTAAGTTCATCATCTTTTACTAAAGATTTATCTTCTTTTAATATTATAGCCGTAACTGATAAAATGGGTAACCTTGATAATAAAATCATAAGAAACAAAACCTTTACTTTAAATTAAATATTTTCGATGGCTATTGTAAAAAAAGTTTTTAATGACTTGTTTGATTTGAATTTAAGTGCTTACGATGTTGGCTTAGAATTAAAACGAGAAAAATATCAAACCCTGCAGGGTCTAGCTGTAGATGAATATAATTTTTTAGAAGACTTTAACGATATTAAAAGTAAAAATTATTCAGTAAATATATTATCTAATCTATTAAAAGAAGATAATTTTTTAAAACCGTTCGATAAAGAGCTTTTCAAACCTAATAATTCTACTAAAATAATTTTTAGAGGTAATTCAACTTTAAGTGCAAGTAGTTTTTTAAGTTACAATTTTACCGGAATAGAAGAAGATTCTAGTATTTTTTTAAGTGATAACTCTGAATCTTTTAATTCATTTACTATAGATTTTGTTGATGATATTAGTTGTAAGATTTTTACTAATTTGGATGGTGAAGATAAGTTTTTAATTTTTGATACGTCTGACAATGTTTTGAAATTGAGAAAATTATCTTCATCTATTACTTCAACAAGCTCAAATATTTTTGATTATACACTAGATAAAACTAATCAATTTATTAATTTTTCATTAAGTTCTGATTCAGGGGTCGGTTATCTTTTAGTTGCACCGCTCAGCACTGGTAATACGTTATCAGCAGTTAATCCGGAACAAAGATATTCTTCATCTTCAATAGCTAAAATTACAAATTTTAATGAACAGTTAATTTATAAAGATTTAAATAACTTTATATATTATAATATAAATGAAGATTATTCCTTGAGTAATGAATCTATTTTAAGAAATAAAAATAACTATATCGGTTATTACTTACCAGAAAACATTAATCTAAAAGAAGATATTTTTTCGACAGATTTAAGATTTTTTAATACTCAAAATCAAATTTCGAATAGTTATAATGTTAATAATGCATTACCAATGACAGATGAGACTTTACAAAGAAAATATACATCAATTTTAAATACACAAAACACTGAAAAAGGCTTTGATAATTTAAATCTTGGTTATACTTTTTATACTAAAGAGTACAATTTTATACCGGACAAGTATTCTAAATTTACGTTACCTGATAGTTTATACCCTTTTCAGCGTATTAATATAGCTGATACAAACCTTTCGAAAAATGGAGCATATGCTGGCCGTTCACCATATTTTAGTGATAAAGTTTTTAAACTACTTAATAAGAATAAAAATAATATACCTGAATCACAAGATATTATACCTTTGTTATTGCAAACTGAAGATGTATTATTAACTCAATCATACGACAATTTAATTTTAAATAGAATATTTAGTGAATTTGAAAATAATGGTACGTTTTTATGTTCATGGCTTAGTGGTAATAATTATGAAAACGGGATTTGGTTTGATAGATATTATAACCCTAAGAAGACTTCATACACCACTGCAATTACTGGTAATCGAAATCAAGTATTTGAATACAAAACTTTAGCTGAAAGATTTTTTGAAGAAAATAATATTAATGATGTTTATTATGATTTAAAAAGTAGTATGGTATTTGAACCAGGTACAACATATTTTTATCAAAGATTAGGACCTAATTATATTACAAGTGTTATTAATGGAAAAAAAGACACTATAATTAAAGATACTTTTAATTTATCATTTACAGGTGCGCAAATAGAAAAAAATAATTTCAATTTGAATGATGAAGCTTTCGATTCATTTAATCTTTTTAGAGATGAAAAAACCTTTAGCATAACGTTCGATTTAAAGCAAGATAATTTAAGTTCTTTAAATTCATACAACATTTTCGGTAATTTTTATAAAGACGGCTTTGAACTTAGAAATAACTTTTACACGACACCGTTCATTATTTTACAGCAAAACAATGAGATATATATATTTGATGATAATTTTAATTTATTAATTAAAAATACTTATAGCGATGTAAGTACAATTAAAGATGTTATATATTTAGAACAAACTAATAATTTAATTCTTATTTGTAATGATAGAATAATTGAAACCTCAGTTTTTGGTGAAGTAAAAAATCAAATTTTAAGTGGAGGTACGGTAGAAGAGTTTTTAGAAAACGGTTATACAAGTCGTATTACTGCTAATTATAATGACGGATTTTTCTTAAAAAATAATATAGATATAGACGGTTCTGTGTTTAATGGTTTATATCAGTTTGATTTAAATAATATTTCAATATCAGCAGCAAATTCACCTTTCTTAAGTGGTGCGAATTCTATAGTAAATACTACTAGTGGTTTGAAACCATTAAGTGGTACGGGTGGTAAAAAACTTACAGACGAAGTTGGGGTCAGTATTTCACCTGATAATAAACAAATTTATTTTCAAAAATTAAATGATTTAACAAATTTTTCTAATAATTTATCAACAAATAGATTTATTTATAACATAAACACATTCAATAATGAGCTTTTTATTCAAGCTTTCGATGGACCAACAGGCAATATTTATAGATTTAATTCAGAAAGAGAATTGTTATCATCTTATAATTTAAATGTATCTGCTGTTTCAGGTTTTGATTTAGAATTTGTAAATGACAATGAGGAGATTAAAATAATGTCATTTGCAAAAACAAGTGATGAACTCCTAACTGTAGATAAATTTAGCTTAACTGACACCTTAAGCACGAGTTATAATCTAAACATTTCTTCAGTGCCAATTTCTAATATTTCAAACAATACAAGCTTTATTAGACCAATAGGTTTCTCAGATTTATATTCAAAATATAAAAACAAACAAGGTGATTTATATTTTAGAGTAGGTTTTGATACAAGAAAAAGTATTAGCCTTAAAAAAGATGTTTGGAATATTGTACTCACCGACACCCTATCAACCTGGGATGGTAATGATGCAACCCCAGTGCAACGGCAGCAATGGAATACATTCTTTACAGCAGATGAATTTGAAATAAAAGATGAAAATTTTATTAAAATAGATAATGATTTAAAAGATAATAGGTTTACATTTAATTTTAATTTAGATGGAGGTATTATTACAATTTACAAAAATGGTTTTAAATTAATTGATTTAAAATTTGCACCTAATAAATTTTTAGTAGATCAGTTATTGTCCCCCGATGTTTTATTTAATATACCAACAATAGACGGGACACCTTTAAGTGAAATAACTAAAAATGGAAATTATTTTAGTAAAGGAGCTACTTTAGATAACTTAAAAATTTATAGCGACTTTATAAGTGATGATTTTGTAAATTATTTGCATCTTGAAAATAAAGAAATAGACGAACTAATTTTAGATATACCAAGCGGTGCAAGAAATAATCTTGAAGAATTAGATAATTTATATAATTATAATATACCTGGTTCAAAAAATAATAAGTTAAAAATTTATATAAGAAATGCAAATATTTCTAAAGCAAGTAGAGATAAAGTAATTAAATTTATTAATAATAAAATTAAAGAAGCAATTCCAGCTAATGTTATTGATATTGATTACGATCTAGATATTAATTACGTAGATAAATAAAGATATAATATGTTATCAAAAAATACAAAAAAAGTACAATTTACTCTAGGTAATGATTTTACTTTATCTGGTAGTGATTATACCGGATATTTTAATATTTTTGAAAAGAATGCTTATGCAGGTAAATCTGAGCAAAACCTTCTTCTTCGATCTAATGAAACTACAAATACTGATATAATTTTAAGTGATAATTATTTTGACAGAAGCACTTCAGATATTTTAAAAATAGATAATCTATCGCAGAATATTTTTTTTGAAGCAAATGAAATAATAAATAAAAATTCATTAAATCAAAAATTTGAATTATTATATAATAACTTTTTAAAAATATATAATTTTACAAAATTGTCATCTCCTTTTTTACCTAAAACTATTTCCAATTATGTTACAGTGTCGGGTGCAGATTTAGGTAGTGGTGATGAATTTTTTTATAAAATAGTTGACGGAAATAGTACAGTTTTATCAGCTGATTTATCTACTTTTAGATTTGGTAAAATTGATAATACACTATTTAATGTACCTAAAATTGTCAATACAATAAGAACTCGTTTTGATGATAAATACACTATATTTTTAACTGCTAAAAACACTATTTTTTCGTATGAAATTTTTGATGATAGTTCAACATTTACATTCATAACATCAACTAATAGAGTTGATTCAGATAGAGAAATTTTCTATAAAAATATAATAGATGTAGCACATGATAATAGAGGTACTTTATTTGTAGCTGATTCCGGTAATAATAACTTATATAAAGTTGATGTATCTCAGATAACTTTTAAAGATAGGACCGATTCACGTAAGTTTAATGTATTAAAAACAATTGGAGGAACCGGTACTTCGAAAACTAATTTCAATTTACTTAAAACAATTTGTTTTAAGAAAAATAATTTATTTGTATATGATTCAGGGGATCAAATTATAAAAAACTTTGACCAAAATTTAGTTTTCCAAAAAGAATATATTAGTAGTGTTTATTTTAATAATAGAGAAATAGTTAATTTATCAGTAGACCCAGTAGAAGATTCTCTTTATATTTTAGATACAAACTATAATGTTTTAGTACTAGATACTAATAATTTCAATAGAAAGGATAGCTATAAATTTAATGTTAATTCTTTGGAACAAAATGAAATATCTAAGAAAATAATTTTTTCAGAAAATAATAGTAATATATATTATCTTCAGACTGATAAAAGTTTTTATAAGTTTTTTAAAAATAGAAAAACCACTGTTATAGGTAAATATGATTTTTCTGGTAGAAATCTTGGAGCTAATAGAGCTTGGGAAAGTACCTTTACTGATTGGGAATTAGCTTTCGATAATAACTCTTCGCAATTCATTTGGGATGGAGTACCCCCTGGTGGGAGATCTACTGATTTAGAAAGCGTGGATTTACTCGGCAGTAATGATAATTTTGATATATTAACATTTTTTGGACAAGAAAAAATAATTACTTTAAGAGAAAGTGTTAATTTTATTAATATTTTAGATTCAGAAAATTTAAATTTTTACAAAAAGAATGAAATATTATTAAAGAATGAATATTTTAATAATATAACTTTCAATACAGCAATTTATAAGCTTCTTTATAATTTAAAATTAATTAGTATTGCAATTAATAAAAGACTATCTTTAAAATTTAATAGAGGTATTTTAACGTTTGAGAGAATTGAAAATGTTTTATCAGATTTATCGAAACTAAAACTTATAGATACGAAAGATTTTTATATTGGTAATAATGAAAATATATCTGCTAATAATTTTAATAGGGTTATAGATAATATTATTAATTATGAAAATAACTTACTTTCTTTAATAGATGTAAATATAACAAATACAAGAATACCCACTTTATCTACAGTTACTTTTTAATTAAATAATTTATATGGCAACATTACAAGGACAACAAATAGCTGATACTTACCAAAGTTTAATAAAAACTTGTGATAATGCAAATGTTACAGGCAGCATACAGCTTTCAGACGGTGACGGGTGTCTTACATCTCTTTGTATTAGCACTGCAGGTAACGGAATAGTGGTAGGTGGTAACAGCACCTTTTCTAATGATTTAAACGTACAAGGAAACTTAACGGTTACTGGGAATGCTTCAGTTAGTGATTTAACAATTGCTGGTAATGATATTTGTGATAGTACTGGTGGCATTAGATTATCGTTTAGTGGTGGTGATACAATTGTTACTGGTGACATATGTGCCACCGGTGATGTAGTTGCATTTTGTACTTCAGATAACAGATTAAAAGATAATCTTCAACATATTAATAATTCACAGATTATTGTAAATAGTTTAACTGGTTATAAATTTGATTGGAATGAAGATAGTAAAAAGAGTGGTAAGGATATTGGCTTAATAGCCCAAGATATTAAAGAGGTTTTACCTTTAGCGGTTCATGAAAGAGATAATGGATATTTAGCTGTTGATTATGTAAAATTAATACCTGTATTAATTGAAGAGGTAAAAAGGCTCAATAGTGAAATTAACGAATTAAAAAATAAAATAAATAATTAAGATTATGGGTAACACATTAACAAATTTAAATATACAAGATACTTATTTAGGTCTAATTAAAACAAATGGTTGTAATGAACACTTACAAGCTACAAGAACCATATTAACAGATGGAAATGGTAACAATTCATCTTTATCTATTGCTACTGCAAATAATGGAATTTGTGTAACCGGTAATAGTTTTTATAACTGCGACGTCACGATGAATAATTTGCAAATTTGCGGAAATAATATATGTGATAGTACAGCAGCTAGAATTACTATTGGAGGTACTACATGCATCCAAGGCAGTCTTCAGCTGAATAATAATACTTTAAAAGATTCAAGTGGAAATGATAGAATAAGAACTTGTTCGAATATAGTAACTACTTGTGGTAACTTACTTGTTAATGGTTGTATTGAAGCGACAGATGATATAATTGCATTTAATAGTTCAGATATAAAATTAAAAGATAATTTACATCGAATTGAATCGAATACATTTTTTAACAACTTAACCGGTTATTCATTTGATTGGAATGAAAAAAGTGAAAGAGAAGGAAAATCTTACGGTTTTATTGCTCAAGATTTAGAAAAAATAGCCCCTGAATTAGTAAAAACAAATACAAATAATTATAAGGCTATTAACTATATTGAATTAATACCTATTTTATTTGAAGAAATAAAAGAACTAAAACAAAGAATTGAAGAGTTGGAAAAAACTAATTAATATTAACTCCGCTATAGGTAATATCTTTTATGAATATACTTTCATTACCACTATGTGATATACCAATCTTAACTTCATTCGGAATGGATTCAATATCTAAATCATAATCAGCTTCAAAAACTCTATTATAAATTCCGTCAATTTTAACGTCTAAGGAATACTTAGAAAGATAATTTCTAAAACCAAACCTAAATGCTTCTATATCGACCAAATTAGAAGAAAGATTGTCATATTTAGTACTTGAAAGGAAATCGTACTCACTATTAGTACTACTTACTCTAGTAGTGATGAGATTAGAAATATTTGAACCCTCGCCTCTAGTGCCTGAATTTTTAAATAAACCTGATAAAGCATATCCTCCAGATAAATCTATAGCTATACTTGCTATATGCCCTGCTATACTTTGAAATCCTGTATCATTAGAAGCTAATAGTCCGAGTCCAAAACCTGCTTCTCCATTTAATAAATCAGGATTAGTATTTGTAATATATGTCACTAAGCCAGTGGATGATCTAAATTCATTTTCAACAACCAATAAAAAGCCTGTTTCAGTTAACAACGGTACACTTTCTTCAGTTATGATGCTTTTGTTAGGGACTTCATAAGATATATAAATATCTTGTTTAGGGTCAAATTTAGTATCAAAAACTATTTTTCCACAGAATTGATCATTTATGTTTGTATTAGACATTGCTTTATAATATTTAATTTTAAACATTGATATTTAAACCTTTTAATCTATAATATAGATATGAGTAAATATAGTGCTATTAGAGAGCAACTACGTGTAGAAGTGGATAAAAAACAGCAAGGTATGGTTGATACGTTGTTACGTGATATTGAGAGTAAACATTTAAATGATGAGTTTTGCGATCAATATATTAAATTACAAAATGTAGGCTTTAGTCCATACGATTGTTTAATAGCATTTATGAAAGGGAATAAATAATGAATACATTTTATAGTTATAAAGATATAGTATTACAACCTGCGTACTCTGAAATTAAATCAAGATCATCTTTAGATGCATCAGTAAAGTTCTTAGGTAAAACATTTGAAAGTGCTGCTATACCAGCTAATATGAAATGCACTATCGATTTTAAGAAGGCGAGAGAGTTGAGTGAAGCTGGTTACTTTTATGTACTGCATAGATTCTATGATTACGATGAAATCTTAGATTGGATGATTAAAAACAAAGATATGAAAACTATTTCAATATCTGTTGGTGTGAATAAAAAAGATCGAGATTTTATTGATAAGATTGCAGTAAAAGGTGTAGGTGTAGATTTCATTACTATCGATGTTGCTCATGGTCACCATGTATTGGTGAAAAATATGATCACCTATATTAATAATAAATTAAGAGTCAATGTTATTGCTGGAAATGTAGGTACATGGGAAGCAGCGAAAGACTTATATGATTGGGGAGCCGATGCAGTTAAAATTGGGTTGTCGATGGGTAAGAGCTGTACAACGTATAACTGTACAGGAGTTGGTACCCCTATGTTTAGCGCAGTCTCATCTATTGCTAAACAGAAATTTAGTAAGTATATAGTACATAAGCAAGGTGGTTTAGCTGGTGAGTATAAAGATGTATCAATACCTATTATTGCTGATGGACAAATAAGAGAAGTTGGTGACGTTTGCAAAGCATTAGTTGCTGGGGCCAATATGGTAATGATTGGTAGTGAGTTTGCAAAGTGTGAAGATAGCCCTGCAGATATTATAGGAGGACCAGCAATGGGTAATACTAATAAGAAAGTATTCTACGGCAGTGCATCATCTACGAATAAAGGTCACGATGGTTATGTTGAAGGTCAAACAGTATACATGGATATGAGAAATGAAACCTATGCACAGTACTTCAATAGAATTAATCAAGGTATACAAAGTTGTATGAGTTATGCTGGTGTAAATAAAATATCTTTATTGTCTGGTATGGATTACGCAGTACATACTAATAATTAATTTATATGTCAAAAGATAATTACGTAATATTTAACCCTGAAGGCGGTCTAGGTAAGATAATCGCATCAACAGCTTTATTAAAATTCATACAGCAAAAATACCCTGAACATAAGATTATAGTTATAACTCCTTGGGCGGAAATATTTCTTAATAACCCAAGAGTTTATCGAGTTTTTAAATCAGGTAACCATCCATACTTTTATAAAGACTATCTTGAAGGTCGGGAAAGTATAGTATTAAAAGGTGAACCATATTTCAATACACGGCATTTATATAGTAAACAACATTTAATTAAATCGTGGTGCGAGTTACATGACTTACCTTTTGATGGTATTATTAAACCAGAACTTTATTTTAACGTAGCTGAAAAGCAATTTTATGCAAATAATATAGTTTCTGATAGGCCTATATTAATTTTACAAACTAATGGGGGTCCGTATGACGATGGTAAAGCATATTCTTGGACTAGAGATTTACCATACGAACAATCTCAGATATTGGTAAACGAACTCGGTAAACAATTTAAAATATATCATGTATGTAGAAAAAATGGCCCACAATTGCAAGGAGTTGAACGAATTGAAAATGTGGATAATAAAAGAACTTTTTTATCTTTATTATTTAAATCACAAAAAAGATTGTTAATTGATAGCTGTTTACAACATGCTGCAGCAGCTTTTGATTTACCTTCAACAGTATGTTGGATTGGTACACATCCTAAAGTATTCGGGTATGATATGCATCATAATATTTTACCCTCAAAAGAAAAAATTATCGATAATGGAGGTAAAATGATTGATAGTTTATTCTTTGATCATGATTTTAATGGACCGGAACATGAATACCCTTTCGAATCTAATGACATTTTTAACTTACAAGAAGTTTATAATAGTTTAGTAAAATGAATATAGTTTTTAATTCCTCAATGCCAAGAGCATGCAGCACTTTATTACAAAATATATTTGCTCAAAATCCTGATTTTTATGCTACGCCTACCGATGGGGTTATTGAATTACTTGATGGAGCAAGAGAAAGATTCACACACTCGACAGAGTTTAAAGCAGCAGATAATCAAGATCTAATGCTTAAGGCATGGCGAAGTTTTTGTAAAGGTGGTATAGAAGCTTACTGTAATACTTTAACTGATAAATCTAATATTGTTATAAAAGGTAGAGGGTGGAAAGGTAATATAAATTGGATGGAAAATTTCCTTAACGAGAGACCTATTATTTTTTGTATGGTCAGAAATTTGAAAGGTGTAGTGTCATCTTTCGAAAAACTTCATAGAAAAAATCCTGACAAAACATCTCAATGGTTAATTAATTCTGAAGTAAGAGGTACAACTGTTTATAAAAGAACTGATATGTATTTAAAAAATATACCTCTTAGTATATCATTAGATAGAATTCAAGAAATATTAGAAATGGGGTTACAAGATAAAATAATGTTCATAAGAGCAGAAGATTTAACTTCTAACCCTCAAGTAATAATGAATGAAGTTTATAGAATTTTAAATGTTAATGAATTTCAACATAATTTTAATTTTGTAGAGCAGGTAACTAAGGAAAATGATGTTATACATGCATTAGATAACGATCTACATACAATTAAAAATAAAGTAGAGCCTCTTACCGATGACTATAATAATATATTAGGTGAAGATGCTTGTAATTTTATAGATACTGAATATGCTTGGTATCAGAAGTTTTTCGGATATATATCTTAAGATATACCAACAATAAGCTCATTAAATTTGCAATGTACGATTACTTGGTGTTGCAGCACACATAACACCTACTGCACCGCTAATAGATCCTAAATATGAACTAGAATGTGTTGATACCAACAACAAGTCCATTGCAAATTTCAAATGTACTATTACTTGCTACTGTAGCACATGTAACACCTACTGCACCGTTAATAGATCCTTGAACGCTTAAGTTGTTCATAAACGTTGTACAAGCTGCATTTGAAGCTAAGTTTGATCCAATAATAAAAGAACATGAATGGCCAGAGTTAACTACATTAGCCTTACCACCTAATATACCTGAATGAGCAGCTTTAGCACAATTAAGACAAGTTGATTGGCTGGTGTCATGACCACCACCAACGACAATTGAACAACTACCGGTTGCGTAATTATAACTACCACCAACGACAACTGAACAACCACCGGTTGCGTAATTACAATGACCAGCCCCGACTACTGAATTATTACCACAAGCTCTATTACCATAACCCCCGCCAATAAATGATAAATTACCATAAGTTCTATTTAAAAACCCACTACCGATACCTGTAAAATTACCATTAGTCTGATTATTAAAACCAGCTCCGACGAATGAGCAAACACCACAAGTAGTATTTAATGTACCAGCCCCGACAACTGAATTATTACCACAAGCTCTATTACGATAACCACCACCAACAAATCCAAACCTAAGTGCACAATTATAACTTCCTCCAACTACCGACGAATTATAACCACAAGCTTTATTACGATAACCATTACCAACAAATCCATTATTACCAGATGCGCAATTATAACTTCCTCCAACCCAAACATTAGATGCTGTTACTGATAA